>Ga0209212_1000333_pt1 | contig 94430 bp, 99 predicted proteins | sample RifGroC2_FD_183996 | JGI IMG/M metagenome (GOLD analysis project Ga0209212, IMG submission 183996) | Groundwater microbial communities from Rifle, Colorado, USA - Groundwater C2 (SPAdes) (version 2) | ecosystem: Environmental > Aquatic > Deep subsurface > Groundwater | place: Rifle, Colorado... | reverse complement strand
GATGATCTTGTAGAGAACAATAAGTACATTGCTCGTGAAAACCCTGAGGCGGCAATAGCTATAGTTAATAATATTTATGAGTCAAGAAATAGGATAAAGGAGTTTCCATCGCGAGGCCGCGTTGTTCCAGAGATTGGACAAAAAGATATACGAGAAATATTTTGTGGAAGTTATAGAATTATTTATCAAATAGAAGCAAAAAGAATATTGATTTTAACGATTCGACACATGAAGCAAAAATTAACAAAAGATAATCTTTAGGTTTTACTGCCGTCCAACAATCGGTTGAAGCTGACGGCTCCTTCGGTTCACGCTTTTTGCTTTGCCACGGGTGTAGAAAGTCTTGGGCCGTGGGCATAAAAGCGTGTCCCTCGGCCCGCAGCTTAACCGTAGCGTTGGCTTATACAAGTAAGAACATAATGTTAGCGCCAACAATAATGGGGAGTGCGTCGATGAATAAATTTCAGCCAAGCGATCCGAATTATGAATCACGCATACGAAACAGTTTTGACAAACAAGAAGCCATGAAAACTATAGGTGCCAAACTTGTAAAAGTAATGCCTGGGGAAGTACACATTGAATTTTCTTTTATGGAATCATTAACGCAACAGCATGGATATATTCATGCTGGTATTATCACTACTGTTGTTGACAGTGCATGCGGGTACGCGGCGTATACCTTGATGCCAGCGGAATCCGAGGTGCTAACTATTGAGTATAAAGTAAATTTTATGTTCCCGGCGAAGGGCGATAGATTCAAAGGGGTCGGGAGAGTATTAAAGCCTGGGCGGACTATAACTGTTTGCTCAGGGGACGTTATTGCGTTTGATAACGGAAAAGAGAAGATTGTTACAACAATGCTAGCCACAATGATTTCTGTTGGGAAACAATGAGGGACTGTGCTGCCTAACAACAGGCTGGAGCTGACGGCTGCCCTGCGGGAGAGCATGAGGCCCCGCAGCTCAGCCTGAACGTCAGATGCACCTGGAGCAAATAAAAAAATATGATAAAAAACGATTTTCGACCAATATTGACTAACGGTGTTTATGATGGTACGCTTAGAGGTACATTAGGAGGTGTCACATGGGGAAGATGCCGAATATTATACCGATAACGGATTTAAGGCAAGATGCAGCTGGGGTGCTGCAGCGGGTGCGCGCTTCGCGCGAACCCATATTTATTACTCAAAGGGGACGTGCAGTCGCAGTCATGGTGAGCGCGGAGGAATATGAACGCGCAGAGCATGACCGGGAAATTCTTATGCTATTGGCACGTGGGGAAAAGGAAATTAAAGAAGGTAAGGGACATGATCTCGATACGGTATTGGCAGAAGCATACAAACTGTTGGAATAAGGGTGATTATTTGAAACTTCGGTTTACTCCATCTGCGAAAACCGAATTATTGTCAGCGGCAAAATATATTCGTAATGAAAATTCTGAAGCTGCGTTAAATTTTCTAAAAAAGGCTGATGAATTACTTCATAGGTTAGAAAACCACCCATTATCAGGCCGTACCATTCCAGAATTTCCAGGACTTCCCTACCGTGAATTATTGGTTTTACCCTATCGGTTTTTCTACAGTATTGAGAATAAGACAGTATGGATAGTGGCTGTTTGGCATACTTCTCAATTGCCTAAAGAGCCTAATAAAAAGGGCGTCTAACAAACGGTTGAAGCTGACGGCTCCTTCGGTTCACGCTTTATGCTATTCCGCGGGTGTTGTAAGTCTTGGGCCGCAGGGCATAAAAGCGTGCCCCTCGGCCCGCAGCTTAACCGTAGCGTTGCACTCAATTTCCGGTTGCGAACGAACATGGTATGATATATCGTAATACCATGGAGGTGGACTATGGCGACGAGAGCAAAGGTTGCAATTTCATTGGATGGGCAGACGTTGGGGCGCCTGGATCGGCTCGTGAAGGCGCAAGTGTTCCCGAATCGCAGTCAAGCCATTCAGCTGGCGATCGATGAGAAACTGGCACGCATGGACAAGAGCCGACTTGCGCGTGAATGCGCCAAGGCAAAACCTGCTCATGAAAAAGCGATGGCAGAGGAAGGCATGTCCTGGGAGTTGGCTGAATGGCCCGAATACTAAGGGGTGAAATTCGATGGGCGAATTTAAACCCGACGTTGGGGCATGAGCAATCTGGTTTACGTCCAGTGTTGATATTAAGCAATGATATTTTTAACGAAAGGATGCAAATCGTAATAGCAGTTGCACTTACAAGCAAGCAGCCGAGATTTGGTTTCCCTCTAGCACTTGAAATAGATTCTGCTGAACTTCCTAAAAAATCATGGGCATTAATGGGTCAAGTCCGCACCATATCTGCGGAACGAATCGGTAAAAAGCTTGGATTGGTAAGCATAGAGGAAATTGATCGAATAATAGAGGGTCTAAATGAAATTATCGGCACCTAACCACAGGCTGAAGCTGACGGCTCGCCCGGCAAAGGTCTTGAGTGCCCGCAGTTCAGCCTGAGCGCTAGGCGGTCTATTCACTCTTCTATTGACACGTGTCACGTTACAGTTTACGATTAAAGCATGATCAAGACGTTTGCCGACCGGCATACGCAGGAACTGTACGAGACAGGGAAATCAAGACGGTTTCCGCCAGATGTTCGTGGGAGGGCAATACGGAGGCTGGAATATATCGATCACGCAACAGGGTTGGAGGATTTGAAGGTGCCCCCGAGCAATCGACTTCACGAACCGGAACGGGAAAGAAAAGGGCAATACTCGATTTCCGTCAATGACCAATGGCGCGCAGGTTTTCGATTCGAAGATGGGGACGCCTACGATGTTGAACTCACGGATTACCACCGAGGCGAGGTGCGATATGAGCATTCCGAACACAAGAGAGCGAAAGATTCGGCCGACTCATCCTGGCGAGATGCTTCGAGAGGATTTTTTACCCGATTACGGTCTCACCGTATCGACTTTTGCCAAAGCGCTTGGGGTGTCGCGTCAGACGGTCAACGAGTTGCTTCGTGAGCGCCGAGCGGTGAGCCCGGAGATGGCGCTTCGACTCTCCCGGCTGTTTGGGAACACGGCCGAGTTCTGGCTCAATGTCCAGCGGGCTGTAGACCTATGGGAGGCTTCTCGAACCATAAAGGAGAAGATCAAGCATATAAGTCCACTGAGCGCCGCATAACCACAGGCTGAAGCTGACCGCTGCCCTGCGGAAGGGCGTGAGGCCCCGCAGATCAGCTTGAGGCTGTCAGGAGAGCCGATTATGATGAAGGCAGGATCCTTACAAAAATATTTACACGAGCGCATCCCGATCTCGAAGGCAATGGGAGTAGAGGTCTTGGAAGCGACATTGAATGGTGTCAAATTGGCTGCTCCACTTTCTCCAAACGTTAACCATCGAGAAACCGTTTTTGGTGGCAGTGCTTCGGCTGTGGCAATTCTTTCAGCCTGGTCATTACTTTATCTCCGGCTAAAAAATGAAAACATAAGCAGTAGCATTGTTATTCAAAAATGCACGATGACCTACGAACATCCTATTACTGATATGTTTACAGCTTCATCTGTTGTTTGCGACCTATTGTCTTGGGAAAAATTTATCACAACACTAAAGCGAAAGAATCGCGCCAGAGTAAAAGTAAATTCTATTCTGCACTGTAATAATAGAAAAGTAGGTGAATTCGAAGGTGATTTCGTAGCATTAGATTCACAAACAGCCTGACGACAACCATTGAGGCAACTTGAGCTTCGGACGCACAGTCGAATGGACAGGAGGACTTCGATGAAGAAACCCACGTATTACGTCGCGGTATTTGGAAAACCGGAACCGCCTGATAAAGACACTGTAGATTCGGGGAGATTTTACCTCGGGTTAAGAGGAACCGACACGCCAGGCGAACGTGGAGACATCATGTTGCTATATAGTGCTGTCGGCAATGAGGAAAACATGATGAGTGCGGCAGGGGCAGGCATCGTGCTTACAAAAACAAAGGATTCGATTTATTATAGATATCTGCCTTTTTCTTCATCAATATCAAAAGATCAATTGGACAATGCATTCACGGAAGAGGACAGGAATAAATTAATTAGCATAAGATCTAATACCTATTGGTTATTCGACATATCCCTGGAATCCTTTAGCAATGCGACAAGGGGTGTATTGATAAATTGGCCGTAAAATGAAAAAGAAATACGTGCATGGGTATACGGAAAGAGAAAGCGTGAGGTTGGTGGATCAGGCAACCACGTTGTCCGGAATATTGCACCACGATATCGTATACCCGGCGGGAAGCAGGGTGTTGGAAGCGGGATGCGGCGTCGGCGCGCAAACGGTGATATTGGCGCGCAACAGCCCCAAGGCGACATTTACCTCCGTCGACCTGTCGGAGGAATCCCTTCGCGCCGCGAGAGAGTGCGTCTCCTCGCAAGGATTCACGAACGTTGCGTTTCATCAAGGCGATATCTTCCACCTGCCGTATGCGGAGGACAGCTACGATCATGTGTTCCTGTGCTTTGTCCTGGAGCATCTCCCGAATCCGATCGAAGCTTTGTCGTGTCTTCGAGGGGTCTTGAAACGGGGGGGGACGGTCACCGTGATCGAAGGAGATCACGGATCGACATACTTTCATCCCGAAAGTCCGTACGCGAGAAAGACGATCCGGTGCCTGGTCGACGTCCAGGCCGCGATGGGAGGGAATTCACTGATCGGAAGAGAGCTGTACCCGTTACTGGTGAAATCAGGATATCGCGATATCACGGTCTCTCCCCGATCGGTCTATGTCGATTCAAGCAAGCCGGATCTGGTCGAAGGCTTTACGAAAAACACTTTTATCGCGATGGTCGAGGGGGTCCGGGACCAGGCGATACGGTCAGGCCTCATGGGAGAGGCGGATTGGGATCGCGGGATAAGGGATTTGAACAGAACGACGTTGGAGGACGGCACGTTCGTTTATTCGTTTTTCAGCGGGAAGGCTTTGAAGTAACCCGCGCCCGTTTTTCTCCTTGACGCCCGCCGGAATATCCTGTTAGATATATTCCTTTGATTTCGAGGGGAAGGTTTGCGCGATGAAAACGACGAAGATGCTGACCAGGGATCCCGCCGACCAGACGTGGCATGTCGTGGACGCCGAAGGGAAAGTGCTCGGCCGACTGGCGACGAAAGTCGCCGACATACTCCGCGGCAAGCATAAGCCGACATTCACGCCCAACGCCGACATCGGAGATTTCGTCATCGTGGTGAACGCCGGCAAGGTGAAGCTCACCGGGAAGAAGATGACGGACAAGGTATATTATCACCACACCGGGTACATGGGCGGCTTGAAGTCCACCACCCCGGAGAAAGTGCTCGGGAGCGCGCACCCGGAACGGATCGTGGAATGGGCGGTCCGGGGGATGCTGCCCAAGACGCGCCTGGGCGACCGGCTCTTCACCAAGCTCAAGGTCTACGCGGGACCGGAGCACCCGCACAAGGCGCAGCAGCCGAAGGCTTTGGCCGTCAACGAATAGGAGGAACCACCGCACCATGGCTCAAGCGAGAATATACGCCACGGGGAAACGGAAGACCGCGGTCGCCCGCGTCTACATCAAGGCGGGGACCGGCCGCATCACGGTCAACGGCCGGGAGTTCGATGAATACTTCCCGGTGCTGGCGCTCCGCGCGGTCGCGACGCAGCCGCTGGTCCTGACCGGCAAGCGCACCAACGTGGACGTCGAAGTGAACATCGGCGGCGGCGGCCCCATGTCCCAGGCCGAATCGGTCAAGTTCGGCATCGCGAAGGCGCTGCAGATCGAGAACCCCGACCTGCGGACGGCGCTGAAGCGCGCCGGATTCCTGACCCGCGACGCGAGGATCAAGGAGCGGAAGAAGTACGGCCAGCCGGGGGCGCGGAAACGGTTCCAGTTCTCCAAGCGGTAAGCCGCGGAAGGGGCCGGACGCCCCGAAACGGACGATCTCCCGAAGGGGAAGGCCGGGCAACCCGCCTTCTCCTTCTTTTTTGTCCGGGAGATGAATCCTGCGGGCGTCTCCCGGGGGGAAACCTTATACAATGAAAAGGATGGATCGACGGATGAAGCGCATCGCGATCTTCGGGGCGACCGGATACACCGGCTTCGAACTGATCCGGATGCTCCTGTCCCACCCGGGGGCGAGGATCGAAGTCCTCACCTCGGAGCAGTACTCCGCCCAGCCCCTCGAGCAGGCGTTCCCGCCGTTCAAAGGGAAGCTCCAGGGCGTCTCCTTCGGGAAGATGGAGCGCCTTCTGTCCGCGGAGTTCGACGTCGCCTTCCTCGCCCTGCCGCATACCGTGTCGTCGTCGGTCGCCGGCCCGCTCCTTTCCCGCGGCGTCCCGGTGATCGACCTCTCGGCCGACTTCCGGTTCCGGAGCATCCCGCTGTACGAGTCGGTCTACGGGGTCGCCCACAAGAGCCCGGCCATCGCGGGGAAAGCGGTCTACGGCCTGCCGGAGATCCACCGGGCCGGGATCCGGAAAACGCGCCTCGCGGCCGTTCCCGGCTGCTTCCCCACCTCGGTGATCCTCGGCCTCTACCCGCTCCTTGCCGAGGGGCTCGTCGACCGGAAGGGGATCGTGGCGGACTGCAAGACCGGCGTTTCCGGGGGGGGGCGGGGGCCCGCCCTGGGCTTCCACTACCCGGAGGTGGAAGGGGGCGTCCGGCCGTACGGGCTGCCGAAGCACCGCCACAACCCGGAGATGGACCAGGAACTCTCGCTCGCGGCGGGGGGGAATGTGGCGATCACCTTCGTCCCGCACCTGATCCCGATGGTCCGCGGGATCCTGGCCACCTGCTACGCCACGGCGAAGGCGAAGGTGACGGCGAAGGACGTGGAGACGGCATATCGGAAACGGTACGGGAACGAGCCGTTCGTCCGATTGCTGCCGCCGGGACTGCTTCCGTCCACCAAGGACGTGCTGGGGAGCAACTATTGCGATATCGCCTGGCGGTTGGACGAGAAGAGCCGCAGGGTGGTGGCCGTGTCGGCCATCGACAACCTGGTGAAGGGCGCCGCGGGCGCCGCGGTGCAATGCTTCAACCTGATGTCGGGATTCCCCGAGGAGGAGGGGCTCCGGGCGATGCCCCTGTTCCCGTGAGCGCCGGGGGAAACGGCGCCCGCGTGGCGGTGGTGATCCCCGCCCGCTACGGCGCGACGCGCCTGCCGGGAAAGCCGCTCGCCGAAATCGACGGTCGTCCGATGATATGGTATGTCTGGAGCAAGGCGAGCGCCGCGAAGCTCCCCTCGCGCGTCGTGGTCGCCACCGACGACCTGCGGATCGCGTCGGCGGTCCGGGGGTTCGGGGGCGAGGCGGTTCTCACCTCTCCGGAGTGCGCCTCCGGCACCGACCGGGTCGCCGAGGCGGCCCGCGGGATGGACGAGGAGATCCTGATCAACCTGCAGGGGGATGAGCCGCTGATGCACCCGTCGGTGATCGACGCGGTGGCGGTGCCCCTTCTCGCCGAGCCGGGCGTCCTGATGTCGACGGCGGCGCTGCCCCGGGACGATCCGGAGGAATACGCGCGCGCCTCCGTGGTCAAGGTGGTGGTCGACGCAAGGGGCGACGCGCTCTACTTCTCCCGGTCCCCGGTTCCCCATTACCGGGACACGGGAGCGGGGCCGTACCGGAAGCACCTGGGGATCTACGGCTACCGGCGGGAGTTCCTCTTCCGCGTGGCGGCCCTCCCGCCCTCCCCCCTCGAGGAGGCGGAGCGGCTCGAGCAGCTTCGCGTGCTGCAGGCGGGGTACCGGATCCGCGTGGTCGACGTGGCGCACGACTCGGTCGGTGTGGACACGCCCGAGGATCTGAAATCCGTGGAGGAGAGGGTATGCGGGCCGAAAAGGCGATGAAGCCGAAGTTCATCTTCGTGACCGGCGGCGTGGTCTCGTCGCTGGGGAAGGGACTCGCGGCCGCCTCGATCGGCGCCCTGATGGAAGCCAGGGGCCTCAAGATCACGATGCTGAAGCTCGACCCGTACATCAACGTCGACCCCGGCACGATGAACCCCTTCCAGCACGGCGAGGTGTTCGTCACCGACGACGGCGCCGAGACCGACCTGGACCTGGGGCACTACGAGCGGTTCGTCTCCTCCCGCACCGGCAAGAAGAACAACTGCACCACCGGCAAGATCTACCACTCCGTCATCACGAAGGAGCGCCGCGGCGACTACCTCGGCGGCACGGTGCAGGTGATCCCCCACATCACCGACGAGATCAAGCGGGTCATCTACACGGCGGCGAAGGGCTACGATCTCGCGATCGTCGAGGTGGGCGGCACGGTGGGCGACATCGAGAGCCTCCCGTTCCTCGAGGCGATCCGCCAGGTGAAGAGCGACCGCGGCAAGGAGAACGTCCTCTACGTCCATCTCACGCTCGTCCCCTATATCAAGACGGCCGGGGAGCTGAAGACCAAGCCCACCCAGCACAGCGTGAAGGAGCTGCGATCCATCGGCATCCAGCCCGACGTCCTGCTGTGCCGCACGGACCGGCCGCTCCCCAAGGACATCAAGGGGAAGATCGCCCTCTTCTGCAACGTGACCGAGGACGCGGTGATCACGGCGAGCGACGTCGATCTGATCTACGAGCTGCCCCTGGTCTTCCACCAGGAGGGGCTCGACGACAAGCTGATGGAGCTCCTGAACATCTGGGCGAGCGAGCCGCGCCTGGAAGAATGGGCCCGCGTCGTGGAGCGGTGGAAGAACCCGACGGGGGAGGTCACCATCGCCATCGTCGGGAAGTACGTCAACCTGAAGGAGTCGTACAAGAGCCTGAACGAGGCGCTTACCCACGGCGGGATCGCGCACCAGGTGCGGGTCCACAACCGGTACGTCGACTCCGAGGAAGTGGAGCGCCAGGGGGCGGAGGCGCTGCTCAAGGGCGTCGACGGGATCCTTGTTCCGGGGGGATTCGGCTCCCGGGGCGTCGAGGGGAAGATCGCCGCGGCGCGGTACGCGCGCGAGAACAAGATCCCGTACTTCGGGATCTGCCTCGGGATGCAGGTGGCGGTCGTGGAGTTCGCCCGGAACGTGTGCGGCCTAGCAAAGGCCACCAGCCGTGAACTGGACAGCGAGAGTACGTGCCCGGTGATCGACCTGATGCCCGAGCAACGCTCCGTGGAAGAGAAGGGGGCGACGATGCGCCTCGGAGCGTACCCTTGCAAGGTCATCGAGAAGTCCCTCGCGCGGAAGGCGTACGGCGCGGGCCAGGTCTCCGAGCGGCATCGGCACCGGTACGAGTTCAACAACGATTACCGCGACGCGCTCTCGGGGAAGGGGCTGCGGATCACCGGCGTGTCGCCCGACGACCGGCTCGTAGAGATCGTGGAGATCCCCGACCACCCGTGGTTCCTTGGCTGCCAGTTCCATCCCGAGTTCCGGTCGCGCCCCCTGGTTCCGCATCCGCTGTTCCGCGACTTCATCGGCGCGGCGACGGCGCGGGCCCGCCAGGGGACCGCTCCTTAACCCGGGAGGAGGAAGACGTGATCCGCCGGGTTTCCATCGCGAACCGTTTCGGGATCGGCCCGGGATGCCCGCCCGCGCTCATCGCGGGGCCGTGCATCCTCGAGTCCGAGGAACTCGCCCTGTCCGTCGCCTCCTTCCTCGCGGATCTCGCCGCGCGGGTCCCCGTCAACGTGGTCTTCAAGGGATCGTTCGACAAGGCGAACCGCTCCTCCCGTTCCTCGTACCGGGGGCCGGGAGAGGACGAAGGGCTGCGGATCCTTGCGAAGGTGCGGGAGCGGCACGGACTGCCCGTCACCACCGACGTTCACGACCCCCGGCAGGCCCGCACCGTCGGCCCCCTGGTCGACCTGCTCCAGATCCCGGCGTTCCTGTGCCGCCAGACCGACCTGCTGGTCGCGGCGGGGGAGACGGGCGTCCCGGTGAACATCAAGAAGGGGCAGTTCATGGCGCCGTGGGACATGGGCAACGCCGTGGAAAAAGTGCTCTCCACGGGGAACAAGAACGTCCTCGTGACGGAACGGGGGACCACCTTCGGGTACAACAACCTGGTGGTGGACTTTCGCGGGCTCCCGGCGATCCGGGAGGCGATCTGTCCCGTGATCTTCGACGCCACCCACAGCGTGCAGCTTCCCGGCGGGGCGGGCACCGTCTCCTCCGGCGAGCGGAAGTACGTCGCCCCCCTCGCGCGGGCGGCGGTGGCCGCGGGGGTGGACGGCCTGTTCCTCGAGATCCATCCCGACCCGGACCGCGCGCTGTCGGACGGACCGAACAGCCTGCCGCTGGCCGAGGTGGAGCCGCTCCTGCGGACTCTCCTCGCGATCCGCGCCGCGGCGGCGGAGGAGGCGAGCCGTGGTCAATAACCGCATCGAGCGCGCCGGCAGGGTCCTCGCCGTGGAGGCGGCGGCCATCGACGGGCTTCGAGAGAAGCTCGACGGGCGATTCGGGAAGGCGGTGGACCTGCTGCGGACGGCCCGGGGAAAGGTCATCGTCTCCGGGATGGGAAAGTCGGGCCTGATCGCCCGGAAGATCGCGGCGACGTTCGCCTCCACCGGGACCCCGGCGTTCTTCCTTCATCCGGCGGAGGGGATCCACGGAGACATCGGGATGGTGCTGCGCGGGGACGTGGTGATCGTCCTCTCCAACTCCGGGGAAACCGAGGAGATCGTCCGCCTGATGCCCGTCTTCCAGCGGATGGGACTGCCGGTGATCGCCCTCACGGGGGATGCCGGCTCCACGCTCGGCCGGTACGCGGACGTGACCCTCGACGTGGGGGTGCGGGAGGAGGCGTGTCCGCTCGGGCTGGCGCCCACCGCCTCCACCACGGCGGCGCTGGCGATGGGGGACGCACTGGCGGTCGTCCTCTTCGAGGAGAAGGGATTCTCCGAGGAAGACTTCGCCCGGCTTCACCCGGGCGGCGCCCTGGGACGGCGCCTGCAGGCGGTATCCGACCTGATGCACACGGGCGACGAGATCCCGCTCGTCTCTCCGGAAACGCCGCTGAAAGACGCCCTGTTCACCATCAGCGCGAAGCGGCTGGGGGTGACCGGCGTGACGGACCGCGAGGGGCGGCTCGTCGGGATCATCACGGACGGCGACGTCCGGCGAGCCACCTCGGCGGGCGTGGACCTCTTCGGCACGACCGCGGGCGCCGTCATGACCCCCTCGCCGAAGGGGATCGCCGCGACGGAGCTCGCGGCGGCGGCGCTGCGGAGGATGGAGGAGTTCTCCATCACGAGCCTTTTCGTCTTCGATCCCCGCGACCCCGATCGCCCGGTGGGGATCGTCCACATCCACGATCTTCTCAAGGCGGGCGTCGGATGAGCGGCCCGGTGGTGCGGCAGGGAGCCGCGGACCGGGCGGCGGGGGTCCGCCTGTTCCTCATGGACGTGGACGGGGTGCTGACGGACGGCGGAATCATCCACGACGCCGCGGGCGTGGAGACGAAGCGGTTCCACGTCCGGGACGGCCACGGGATCAAGATGCTCCAGCGCGCGGGGGTGCCGGTCGGCATCATCACGGGGCGCACTTCCGAAGTGGTGGCGATCCGGGCGCGGGAACTGGGGATCGACATCGTGCGGCAGGGGGTATACGACAAGTTGGCGGCGTTGCGGGAGATCCTCGCCGGGACCGGCATCCTTCCGGCCGAGACCGCTTACGCGGGGGACGACATCGTGGACCTCCCGCTGCTGCGGGCCGTCGGATTCTCGGCGGCGCCCTCCGACGCGGAGCCGTACGTTCTCGATGCGGTGCACTACGTGTCCTCGCGGGCCGGCGGGAAGGGGGCGGTGCGGGAGATCACCGAGTTCCTCCTCCGCGCGCGCGGGTCGTGGGACGCCGTGACCGCGAAATACTTTCCCGGGGGCGCGGAAGGTTGAACGCCCGGCTCTTTCCCTGGGCCGCCATCGCCCTCCTTGTGCTGGGCCTTACGATCCGGTTCGCCCTCCTGGAGAAGGGCGTCGCCGTGCCGGCGGGCGCGCCGGGACCGGAGTCGGCCGGCGGCGGTCCCGAGATCCGTCTGGGGCCCGTGGACGTCCGGGAGCTCCACGACGACGGCTCGTGGAACCGGCTCGACGCGGACGGCGCGGTGTACGCCTACTCGAGCAGGTCGCTCGCCGCCGGGGGCGTGACGGTCTTTCTGGGGAACGGCGCGGCGTATCCGGGATCGACCGTCCGCGCGCCGCGAGCGGCATGGGACCTCGACGGGCAGACGATCGGGCTTCCCGAGGGGTGCCGGATCGCACGGGAGGACGGGTGGACCGGCGACCTTTCCGCCGCCACGCTGGACCTGGCGGGAAAGGTCCTCCGGGTCCCCGGTCCGGCGAGGATCGAAGGCCCGGGCGTCTTCGTCGAGGGGAAGAATCTCGCCTGGCAATGGGAAGCGGGGAAGATCACGATGGAGACCCCGAGGAGCCGGATATCTCCGGCGATGCGTCCCGGGCGAAAGGGGTGAAACCGATGCGGATCCTTCCGATCTTCGCGGCGCTTTCGCTCGCCGCCGCCGTGTCCGGGGGCGCCTGGGCGCAGGAGCGCGGGGGAGCCTCCGCCCGGGAGCTGGGCAGCCGCCCGATCGACGTCACCGCCGACCGCGTCAACGCCGACAGCGCGCGCAACCTGGTGACCTTCGAGGGGAACGTGGTGGCGCGGCAGGGCGACGTCACGCTGTACTCCGACCGGATCCAGGCCGAATACTCCCGCGAGGCGGGGGCCATCGACCGGATCGAAGCGGAGGGGAGCGTCCGGATCGTCCAGGAGGGACGGGAGGCCCATTCGGCACGGGCCACCTTCCACAATCTCGAGCAGCGGATCGTCCTCACCGGGGGCGCGACGCTCCGGCAGGGACAGAACACCATCAAGGGGGAGACGCTCACCATCTTCCTGCGGGAGAACCGCTCCGTGGTGACCGGCGGCAAGGACGGAGGCCGCGTCCAGGCGGTGATCAACCCCAAGGGAATCCTGGAGACGTCCCCGAAGTGACCGGACGGGAGACCACGGGACGGGACGTCCATCCGCACCGACGGCGGGAGGACCGGGAAGGGAAGCTCCTCGCGGTGGAGGAGCTGTACAAGCGGTACCGCCGCAGGGAAGTCGTCAAGGGGGTTTCGCTCGAGGCGCGGTCCGGGGAAGTGGTGGGACTGCTCGGCCCCAACGGGGCCGGGAAGACGACGATTTTCTATATGATGGTGGGGCTGGTCCGTCCCGACGCGGGCAAGGTGCTGCTGAACGGCGAGCCCGTCACCGACCTTCCGATGCACCGCCGCGCGCGGATGGGGCTGGGATACCTCCCCCAGGAGCCGTCCGTCTTCCGGAAACTCACCGTTCGGGACAACATCCTCGCGTTCCTCGAGGAGACCCCCCTGTCGCCGGGGGAGCGGCGGGAGCGCGCGGACGGGATCCTGCGCGAGATGCGCATCGGGCACGTGGCCGACACGATGGGGTACGCCCTGTCCGGAGGGGAACGGCGCCGCGTGGAGATCGCCCGGGCGCTGGTCCTTTCCCCCGGTTTCCTGCTGCTGGACGAACCGTTCGCCGGCATCGACCCGATCTCCGTGGCCGACCTCCAGCAGGTGATCCTCGGATTAAAAGAGCGCGGCATCGGGGTTATAATGACGGATCATAACGTGCGCGACACGCTCAAGGTCTGCGATCGCGCGTACATCATCTCCGAGGGGGCGATCCTCCTCGCGGGAAAGCCCGGGGAGATCGCCGCTTCGGACCGGGTCCGGGAGATCTACCTGGGAGACGGCTTCTCGCTCTGACGCAGGAAAGGGCCGTAATGGCGCTGGAACTCCGACAATCCCTGAAGCTCAGCCAGCAGCTGGTGATGACCCCGCAACTGCAGCAGGCGATCAAGCTTCTTCAGTTGTCGCGGCTCGAGCTGCAGCAGGCGGTGCGGGAGGAGCTCGAGGTCAACCCGGCGCTGGAGGAGACCGCCGAGGAGACGGCCGAGGAAGAGGGGCCGACGCCGGCGGCGGATTTGTCCGCATCCCCGGCCCCCGAGGAGGGCCCCACCCCGAAGGAGGGCGACGGGCTCATCGACCGCGTGGACTGGGAGTACTACTTCGACGAAGGGTCCCGCGACGGGCGCGTGGAGCGGGACACCGACGACGAGGACGGGCGTCCCTACTACGAAAACACCCTCACGCGCCGCCCCGGCCTCGCCGAGCACCTCGACACGCAGCTTCGGCTCCTCGACATCTCCGACACCGAGGGGGGGATCGCCCAGTACCTCGTCGGCAACATCGACGAAAACGGGTATCTGAAGACGACGGCCGCGGAGGCCGCGGAGGCCCTCTCACTGCCGGTCGAGGACGTGGAGCGGGCGATCGCGAGGGTACAGACGCTGGACCCCCTGGGCGTCGGCGCAAGGGATCTGCGGGAGTGCCTGATGATCCAGGCGCGGGAAAAGGGCGCGCCGTTCGAACTTCCCCTCGCGATCCTCGCGGACCACTTCGACCTGTTCTCCAAGGGGGACGTGGCGGCGACCGCGCGGAGGCTCAAGCTCCCGAAGGAGACCGTCAAGGAGGCGTTCCAGAAGCTCGTCACCCTTTGGCCGAAGCCCGGCCGGGAATACTCGGGAGACGACGTCCAGTACATCACCCCCGACGTCTACGTCTTCAAGGTCGACGATCAATGGGTCATCACCCTGAACGACGACGGCCAGCCCCGGCTTCGCCTCTCCTCCTACTACCGGCGGCTGTTGGCGGGAGACGGGGAGGGGCTTCCGAAGGAGGACCGGGAATTCCTGAAGCAGAAGGTCAACGCGGCGCTGTGGTTCATCAAGAGCATCGAGCAGCGCAAGCGGACCATCTATAAGGTTGTGGAGAGCATCGTGAAGCTCCAGCGCGACTTCCTCGAGAAGGGGCCCGGGCACCTTCGCCCCCTGACGCTGCGGGATGTCGCCGAGGACATCGAGATGCACGAGTCCACCGTGTCGAGGGTGACCAGCGGGAAGTACGTCAACACCCCCCACGGGATCTTCGAGCTGAAGTACTTCTTCAACTCGGGGCTCAACCGGGAGGGGGGGGAGGAGGACATCGCCTCCAAGTCCGTCAAGGAGAAGATCCGGGAGATCATCCTCGCCGAGGGCGGGAGCAAGCCGCTCAGCGACCAGGAGCTGATGCGGCTGCTGCGGAACCAGGGGATCCGGATCGCCCGGCGGACCGTGACCAAGTATCGCGCGGCGCTGGGTCTTCTCGCCTCGTCGCGGCGCAGGAAGCAGTTTTGATCACCGCAGCACCGATTCCGCGGAAGGAGGGGGCAACCGTGAACCAGATCAATGTGACATTCCGCCATGTCGACCCGAGCCAGGCATTGAAGGATTACGTCACCGGAAAACTGGGGAAGATCGAGAAGGTGGTCGAAAAGTCGTTCGATGCGCACGTCACGCTTTCCGTCGAGAAGTACCGCCACATCGCCGAGGTGTTCCTGACCGCGCGGGGGATCACCATCAAGGCGTTCGAATCCACGGAAGACCTGTACTCCGCCATCGACCTGGTGTGCGACAAGGTCGAGCGCCAGCTGAAGAAATACCGCGAGAAGCGCAAGGACAAGACGCAGGGCGCGATCCCCGAGCCCATGGTGTCGGGCTCGTCGCTCACCATCGTTCCCGGGGAAGGACGTCCCCGGATCGTGCACACGGACAACTTCCTGCCCAAGCCGATGACCGTGGAGGACGCGGCGCGCCACCTCGACCTGCTCCGGCTCGACGTGGTGATGTTCGTGAACCAGGAGACGAACCAGCCGAGCGTGGTCTTCCGCCAGCAGGACGGCAACATCGGGTTCACCGAGCCGGCGGCTCGATGAGGATCCAGGACATCGTCCCGCCGGAGTCCGTCGTGGACGGCCTCCGGGCGGAGACGAAGGAGGGAGTCCTTCGGGAGCTCTCGGAGGCGGTCTGCCGGCGGGTTCCCGCCCTTTCTCCCGCCCGCCTCACGGCGATCCTGATGGAGCGCGAGGGGCTGGGGAGCACGGGTATCGGCGAGGGGGTGGCGATCCCCCACGGAAAGGTCCCGGGGATCGATCGGCTGGTCGCCGCTTTCGGGCGGAGCCGCGAGGGCGTCCAGTTCGCCTCCCTCGACGGGAAGCCGGCCCGTCTCTTTTTCCTTATCCTGGCGCCGGAGAACTCCGCGGGGATGCACCTCAAGGCCCTCGCCCGCATCTCCCGGCTTCTCAAGGACGAGCGGTTCCGCGGCCGGCTCCTGTCGGCCGAAGGGGCCGAGGGACTTTCGCAGGTTCTCCGGGAAGAGGACGAGCGCGCATAAAGACGGGAGGGGCCGTGCCGATCTCCGTGCAAGCCTTCCGGGACGAGTGCTCCGCGCCGTTGCGCCTCCGCCTCCTCGCGGGGGAACGCGGGATGGGCCGTGAAATCACGGGGAGCCGCGCCCAGGAGGCGGGGCTGGCGATCACCGGGGAGGTCTTGCCGCTCCGGGGCGGGTGCGTCCAGGTCCTGGGCGAGACCGAGCTCGACTACTTCCGCCGCCAGGACCCCGCGAGGCAGGCGGAGATCGCCGAACGGTTCTTCTCCGGCCCCCTGCCGTGCGCGGTGATCGTCGGATCGCTCCCGGCCCCCGATCTGTTCGTCGACGCGGCGGAGCGGGCTTCCGCGCCCCTGTTCGCGTCCGACCACTCCACCGTCGGTTTTCTCGAAGAGGCGGGCCGCCACCTCTACCGCCTCTTCACGGAGACGACCACGGTCCATGGCGTCCTTCTGGAGATCATCGGCGTGGGGGTCCTCCTCTCGGGGCGAAGCGGGATCGGCAAGAGCGAGTGCGCCCTCGACCTCGTCCTCCGGGGCCACCGTTTCGTCGCCGACGACATCATCCACGTCGACAAGCTCGGTCCGGCCACCCTCCTGGGCCGGGGGGACGATCTCACCTGCCACCACATGGAGATCCGGGGGCTCGGAATCGTCAACATCCGGGACCTGTTCGGCGCGACGGCGACGATACGGATGAAGAAAATGGAGCTCGTGATCCGGATCGAGGAGTGGGATCCGTCCAGGGAGTACGACCGGCTCGGCCTCGAGGACGGGACCGTGGAGATCCTCGGCGTCCGCCTCCCTTCCCTTCTCATCCCCGTTTCCCCCGGGCGGAACCTGGCCACGATCGTGGAAGTGGCGGTGCGGAACCACCTCCTGAAGCAGCTCGGGGTGCACTCCGCCCAGGAGTTCATCGAGCGCCAGGCGCGGCGTGCCGGGGGGGGCGACTCCCCGTGACCACCGTGGTTGCGCCTTCGCCCCGCGCCGACATCGTCGTCGTGAGCGGACTTTCGGGGGCCGGGAAGAGCACGACGATCAAGGTCTTCGAGGACCTCGGCTACTTCTGCGTGGACAACCTCCCCCCCGTCCTTCTACCCAAGATCGTCGAGGTGGTCTCCGAGGCGCGGGGGGAAGAGGCCCGGGTGGCCCTCGGAGTGGATATCCGGGGAAAGGAGTTTCTCCCGGACCTATCGAGAGTCCTCGACGAACTGCGGAGGGGGAAGAACGCGGTCCACGTCCTGTTCCTCGATGCGGCGGACGAGGCGCTCGTGCGCCGCTTCAGCGAGACGCGGCGGAAACACCCCCTGGCCGCGAGGGGCGGGGCGAGGGATGCGATCCGGAAGGAGCGGGGGATCCTCTCCCCGCTCCGGGAGATGGCCGACGCCGTCATCGACACCTCGCAGCTCAACGTCCATCAACTCCGGGACGCCCTTGTGCGGCGGTTCCGCAGGGAGGGGGCCGGCGGCCTTCAGGTGAGCGTCATCTCCTTCGGATACCGGTACGGGCTCCCCGTCGAGGCCGACATGGTGGTCGACGTCCGGTTCCTCCCCAACCCGAACTTCGTTCCGGCGCTCAAGCGGTTCACCGGCCTCGACCGGGGAGTCCGCAGATACGTCCTGCAGGCCCGCACGACGAAGGCGTTCCTGCGCCGCCTGTCGGGTCTGTTGCTTTTCCTCCTCCCCCTCTATAGAAAGGAAGGGAAGGCGTACTTCACGCTGGGCGTGGGCTGCACCGGCGGCAGGCATCGGTCCGTCGCGATCGCGGAGGCGCTCGGCGCAATTCTCGGGAAGGGGAAGGAAGCCGCCGTCGTGGTCCATCGCGACTTGTCGCGCTCCTCCCTGCCCGCCAAGGGGACGAGATGATCGGAGCTGTCGTCGTTTCCCACGGCTCGCTGGCCACGGAACTGGTGCGCGCCGCCGGGATCATCGTCGGAAAGATCGAGGGGATCGTCGCCGTCGACATCTCCCCCGACATGAGCGTCGAGGCGGTCCACGACGCGGTGGAGGGGGCCGTCCGCACGGTGGACGAGGGGGACGGCGTGCTGCTCTTCACCGACATGTTCGGCGGGACGCCCTCCAATATCAGCCTGTCGTTCCTCGGCACGCACCGGGTGGAGGTCCTGACGGGGGTGAACCTCCCGATGATGGTCAAATTCCCCATCGCCCGGGGAGGGATGTCGCTCCCCGATCTTGCCCGTCACCTGCTGGAATGCGGCCAGCGCAACATCACGATCCCGGGCGACATGCTGAAAAAGAAGGCCGAAAAGAAGCAGGAGAAGTAGCGGATGCCCCTGGTGCTCGCCCGCATCGACTGCCGGCTGATCCACGGGCAGGTGGTCGAGACGTGGGTGCCCCACACGAAGGCCGACACCCTGGTCGTCGCCAACGACGATCTGGCCGCGAACCCGTTCCTGCGGTCCGTGATGGAACTGGCGGTTCCCAAGGGGATCCGCGTCCGTTTCTGCAGCCTCGACGAGGCGGTATCGGTCATCGCCGACGCCGACCGGAACGGGGAGCGCTCCATCCTCCTGGTCTCCAGCGCGAAGGACGCGGTAACGCTCCGGAAGGCGGGGGCCCGGTTCGACCGCCTGAACATCGGGAACCTCCACTTCGCCGCGGGAAAGGTGGAGATCTCTCCCTCCGTGTTCTTCGGGCCGGAGGATTTCGACGCCCTCCGCTGGTTCCGCTCCCACGGGGTATCCGTCCTCGTCCAGGGGACGCCGTTCGAGGCGGTAAAGTCGTACGACGCGGAGGGCGAGTAGGAGTGGTCTGGCAATTCCTGCTGGCGGCCGTTCTCGGGGGGTTGTGCTACCTCGACCGTACGGCCGCGTGCCAGCTGATGCTCCATCGCCCCCTCGTCGTGGCCACCCTGATGGGCGCGATCTTCGGGAACCTGGCGGCGGGCGCCCAGGTGGGAGTGGTGCTCGAACTGTTCTACCTCGCCAGGCTGCCGGTGGGGGCGTCGATCCCGCCCGACGACACGGGCGCGGCCGTTTTCGGCGGTTCCGCGGCCGCCGTCGCCTCATCCTCCATCGGGCTGGACGTCGCGAGCTTCACCGGCCTCCTGCTGCTGTCGTTCGTCGCCGCGGAAGCGGGAAAAGTGGCCGACCGTTTCGTCCGGAAGGTCAACGTACGGATCGCCCGCCTCACCGCGGAGTCGGTCGACCGGGGGGATCTGCAGGCCGTCGAGCATGGGCTGCTCGCCGGCCTCACCCTGTTCGTCGTCACGGGGGCGGTCCTCTCGCTCGTCTTCGCGGGGGCCGGCGTGGCGGTGTCGAAGCAACTGCTTCCCCTGTTCGGCCCCGATAGCCGGATGGACTTCGCGGTCCTCCTGCCGGCGCTTCCGCTGCTGGGCGCCGCCTCGGTGTACTCGTGCAGCCGAACCGAGCGCACCGCCGCCGTCTTCTTCCTGACGATGGCCGCCGTGTTCGGGGCCACCGTGTTCTTCCGGTGGGCGGGTTGACGATGCCGGCGATCACGACACGGTCCCGGCGGGCGGTGTGGCGCCGCCAGTTCCTGCTGCAGGGGTGCTGGAACTACGAGGGGATGCAGAACGTCGGATTCGCCTACGCCATCCTGCCGGCGCTGCGCGAGTTCTACGCGAACCGGCCGGAAGAGGCGCTCAAGGCGGTGAAGCGGCACCTCGAGTTCTTCAACACCCAGCCGGCGATGGGATCGGTGATTCTCGGGGCGTCGGTCCGGCTCGAGGAACGGGTGGCGGCGGGAGAGGCCGACGTACGGGCGATCGGCACCTTCAAGGTGGGCTTGATGGGGTCGCTGGGGGCGATCGGGGATTCTTTCTTCTGGGGCGCCCTGCGGCCGATGGCCTCGGTGGCGGGGGTCCTCCTTGCGATGCTCCATCCTCTCCTGGGGATCGGCGCCCTGCTGTTCTTCTACAATACCGCCCACCTGACGCTTCGCCGCCGGGGGTTCGCCGCAGGCATGGAAGGGCCGGAGGGAGCGGTGGATTGGCTCAAGCGGGAGGCGCTCAACATCCGGACCGACGACCGCAAGATGTTGGCGGCGATCCTCGGCGGGGCGTACGCGGGGTTGTTCGCCGGGCGGTTCGCCGGCCATGAAGGGGGCCCGCTGCACGCGCTGGCGTGGCTCCTCCTCGCCGCCGCCGCCGTGAACCTGTTCACGGTCCTCTTCCGGAAGGCGGTGTCGCCGTCGGAGATCCTGTCGTTTCTTCTCTTCATCGGGGTGCTGATCCTGTGGAGATGATCGCGGAACGCGAGTTCGACATCCTGAACCGGCTGGGTCTGCACGCACGCGCCGCGGCGCAGCTGGTGCGCCTGGCGAACGGTTTTTCCTGCGAGATCCACGTCGAGAAGGACGGATTGGAAGTCAATGGGAAGAGCATCATGGGCGTGTTGATGCTGGCGGCGCCGAAGGACGCGAGGATCCGGGTCCGCGCGAACGGCGCGGACGCGGAAGCGGCCCTTGCGGCCATCGGGGAGTTGATCTCACGGAAGTTCGGGGAGGAGTAGGAGCGTGACGGAAGGCCGCGCGAAGATGCGGGTCCTGAAGGGGATCCCGGCGTCGGGGGGGGTCGCGATCGGGAAGGGGTTCTTCCTGAACCGCCTCCTCCCGCGGTCGGTCCGTTCGACGGTCGGCCGTGAAAAGGTGGACGAGGAGGTGGCCGCCTTCCAGCGGGCGGTGGCCCGTTCCCGGGATCAGATCCGCGCCATCCGGGACGGCGTGGTCGACCCTTCCTCGGAGCATCACCAGATCCTCTCGGTTCACCTGGCCCTCCTCGAGGACTCGATGCTGGTCGACCAGACGGTCCGGACGATCCGCGAGAACCAGTTCGCGGCGGACTGGGCGTTCAACAAGGTGCTCCAGAACCTCCTGGAGACGTTCCACCGGATCGAGGATCCGTACCTGCGGGAGCGGGGACACGACCTGCGGCAGATCGGGCACCGGGTCCTCGAGAACCTTGCCGGACGCCCCCTGGACTCGGTCGCCCTGATCCGCGATCCCGTGATCATCATCGCCCACGACCTCTCACCGGCGGACACCGCGCAGATCCTGAAGAGCCCGGTGCTCGGCTTCGCCACCGACGTGGGGAGCCGGACGTCCCACACCGCGATCACGGCGCGCTCCCTGGGGATCCCGGCGGTCGTCGGGGTGGAGCGGGCGAGCGAGGAGTACGGGACGGCGGAGACGGTCATCGTCGACGGAGAGGAAGGGGTGGTCGTCTTCGACCCCAACGAGGAGACGGTCCGGGAGTACCAGGAACGCCGGAAGGCCTACGCGCAGCGGACCCGCGACCTGGCGAAGTTCGCGCGCCTGCCGACGGTGACGCGCGACGGGAAGACGCTGGCGCTGCTGGCCAACATCGAATTTCCCGAAGAGGCGGACGTCGCCCTGCGAAGCGGCGCTTACGGAGTGGGACTCTACCGCACGGAGTTCCTTTTCCTCAACCGGAAGGAGATCCCTTCCGAGGAGGAACACTTCGAAACGTACCGGAAGGTGGCGGAGAAATTCGTGCGGCACCCCGTCACGATCCGCACCTTCGACCTTGGCGGCGACAAGTTCGCGTCCCAGCTCGAGCTGGCCGAAGAGATGAACCCGGCGATGGGTCTCCGGGCGATCCGGTTCTGCCTGAAGGAGAAGGAGATCTTCAAGCCCCAGCTCCGGGCGATCCTGCGGGCCTCCACGTACGGGAAGGTCCGGATGATGTTCCCGATGATCTCGGGGGTCGGGGAACTCCGGGAGGCGATGGCCGTGGTCGAGGAGGTGCGGGGGGAGCTTCGGCGGCGGCGGATCCCGTACGACAAGGAGATGCCCATCGGCATCATGGTCGAAATCCCGTCCGCCGCGATGGTGGCCGACCTGCTCGCGCGGGAGGTCGACTTCTTCAGCATCGGCACGAACGACCTGATCCAGTACTCCCTGGCGATCGACCGGGTCAACGAGCAAGTCTCCTACCTCTACGAACCGCTCCACCCCGCGATCCTGCGGCTGATCCGGCGGATCGTGGAGGCCGGGCACGACGCCGGGATCAGCGTGGCGATGTGCGGGGAGATGGCCGGGGAGCCGCTCTACGCCTACGCGCTGCTCGGCCTCGGGCTGGACGAGCTCAGCATGAACGCCACGGCGATCCCGCGGGTGAAGCGGATCCTGCGCAAGTCGGTGGCCTACGAGGCGAAGGAGTTCGCGGGGGCGCTGCTGCTGCACACGACCGCGGCCGAGATCGGACGCGCGCTTCGAAAAAAGGTGGAGGACCTGTTTCCAGACGAGCGGTTTTAGAATATAATCCGCCGTTCGAATCCATTCCCGAAAGGCAGGAGAACGATGGGCATGAGAGAGTTTCTTTTCACATCGGAGTCGGTGACCGGCGGACACCCCGACAAGGTGGCGGACCAGATCTCCGACGCGGTGCTGGACGAGATCCTGCGGCAGGACCCCCGCGGACGGGTGGCGTGCGAGACGATGGTGACCACGGGGCTGGTCGTGGTGGCCGGGGAGATCACGACGAAGGGAATCATCGATTTCCCGGACGTGGTCCGCAAGGCGGTGACCGACATCGGCTACACGGGAAACTCGAAGGGATTCGACGCGCACAACTGCGCCGTGGTCGTCGCGATCGATCGCCAGTCCCCCGACATCGCCCAGGGGGTGGATCGGGGCGACGAGGAGAAGCAGGGCGCGGGCGACCAGGGGATGATGTTCGGCTTCGCCTGCGACGAGACGAAGGAAAAGATGCCGATGCCGATCTACTTCGCGCACAGGATCTGCGCGCGCCTCACGGAGGCGCGGGAGAAGCGGGTGCTCCCGTGGCTGCGGCCCGACGGGAAGAGCCAGGTGACGGTCCGCTACGTGGACGGGGTCCCGCGGGAGATCACCGCGATCGTCTGCTCCACCCAGCACGCCGAGGAAGTGGGCCGCAAGGCCCTGACCGAGGGGGTCCTGGAGGAGATCGTCCGGAAGTCGGTGCCGAAGGAACTGTTGTCGAGGAAGGTGAAGTTCTACATCAACCCCACGGGACGCTTCGTCGTCGGGGGACCCCATGGAGACACGGGGCTCACCGGCCGCAAGATCATCGTCGACACGTACGGGGGGTACAGCCGGCACGGCGGCGGAGCGTTCTCCGGGAAGGATCCCTCCAAGGTGGACCGCAGCGCGGCGTACATGGCCCGGTACGTTGCGAAGAACGTCGTCTCGGCGGGTCTCGCGAGCCGTTGCGAGCTGCAGCTCGCCTACGCCATCGGGGTCGCCGAGCCCGTGTCGGTCATGGTGGAGACCTTCGGCACGGCGAGCGTCCCGGAGGAGCGGATCCGGCGCGCGGTGATGGACACCTTCGACCTGCGCCCCGCCCGGATCATCCGCGAGCTCAACCTCCTTCGGCCCATCTACCGGAAGACGGCGGCCCTGGGGCATTTCGGCCGCGAGCTCCCCGAGTTCACCTGGGAGAAAACCGACAAGGTCCGGGCGCTGCGCAAGGCGGCCGGCCACGGCGCGTAGGCCCCGGAAGGCGCAGGCGACGGGAGGGACCGGCGGAGTCGCCGCAGGAGGAGTCCCGTATGCGTAGCGGCTTCCGGGATCGGTTTGGATTCGTTCGCGAATTCGTGATGGAGAGCGCTTAGGAAGAAAGGGGTTGCGGCATGGCTTCCATGAAAGCGTACGACGTCAAGGACCTCAGGCTCGCCGCCGCGGGGAAGAACCGCGTCGAGTGGGCCAAGAAGGACATGCCGGTGCTCCGGTCCATCGGGACCCGGTTCGCGAAAGAGAAGCCGCTGAAGGGCGTCCGGATCGCCGCGTGCCTCCACGTGACCACGGAGACCGCGGCGCTCATGCAGGTGCTCGCCGCGGGCGGGGCGAAGGTCTCCCTGTGCGCCTCCAATCCCCTTTCGACGCAGGACGAGGCGGCCGCCTCCCTCGTGAAGAACGACGGCATCTCCGTCTACGCGATCAAGGGGGAGAATCGCCGGACGTACTACCGGCATATCCTCTCGGCCCTCGCCGTCGCGCCGAACGTCACCATGGACGACGGGGCGGACCTCGTTTCGATGGTCCACACGAAGAAGAAGGAGTACCTGAAGGAGATCGTCGGCGGCACCGAGGAGACGACCACGGGCGTCATCCGGTTGATCGCGATGGGGGAAAAAGGGGTCCTGCGGTACCCGATCATCGCGGTGAACGAAGCGAAGACGAAGCACTTCTTCGACAACCGGTACGGTACGGGGCAGTCGACGATCGACGGCATCCTCCGGGCGACGAACCGGCTGCTGGCGGGGAGCTGCTTCGTCGTGGCCGGCTACGGATGGTGCGGACGGGGGCTCGCGATGCGGGCCCGCGGGATGGGCGCGCGCGTCATCGTCACCGAGATCGACCCCCTGCCGGCCCTCGAGGCCCTGATGGACGGGTTCGAGGTGATGCCGATGGCCAAGGCCGCGAAGATCGGCGACTTCTTCTGCACCGTCACCGGCAACCTGAACGTGGTGCGCGGGGAGCACTTCGAGCGGATGAAGGATGGGGCGATCGTGTGCAACTCGGGCCACTTCAACGTGGAGATCGACATCCCCGCGCTGGCGAAGATGGCGAAGTCGATCCGCACCGTCCGTCCTTTCGTCGAGGAGTACCTTCTGCGCGACGGCCGCGCGATTCACGTTCTGGCCGAGGGACGGCTGATCAACCTGGCCGCCGCGGAAGGGCACCCGGCGAACGTGATGGACATGAGCTTCGCGAACCAGGCGCTGTCGGCGGAGTACATGGTCCGGAACCACGGCGGCCTGTCGGACACCGTCCACAACGTGCCCGAGCCGATCGACCGGGAGATCGCGCGCCTCAAGCTGGTCGCCTCCGGCGCGCGGATCGACCGCCTCACCCCGGAGCAGCGCAAGTACCTCGTTTCCTGGGAAATGGGGACCTGAGGAACGATCCTACCGTCCCACGCCGCGGAACAGCGCGGCCCCCGAGCCGACGAAGAGGAGCCCCGGGAGCCACGCGGCCAGCAGGGCGGGGAGCATCCCCTTGCGGCCCATGGAAAGGGACGTGGACAGGACGACCCAGCAGGCGAAGCCCACCAGGAGCCCGAGCCCGATGCTCCGCCAGACCCCGCCCGACCGGGGCGACCTCAGGGCGAAGGGGATCGCCAGCATGCTGATCAGGACGTTCAGCAGGGGGTAGGCGATCTTGGCGTGCAGGTCGGTCGCGTACCGCTTCGCCTCGAATCCCTTGCGCCGCAACTCCCGGACGTACCCCGAGAGCTGGGCGTAGGTCATCTCCTCCGGGGGGGTATCCCCCGCGATGAACCCGTCCATCGTTTCCGGGAACCGGTAGGTCCGGAGGGAAAACGTCGCGATCGACGGCGTTTCGCCGAGGATGCGCTCCCTCCCCTCGCCGAGTTCCCACGCCCCGTCGGGGAGGAGGCGGGCCCGCCGGGACTCGATCCGGCGAACCGGCTGGAACTCCCCGTCCAACTCGATATACAGGAATCCCCTCAGGGACCGGGACGGCGCATCGACCACCTGGGCGGACAGGATCCCCCGCTCTCCCCGCATCCAGTACCGGTTTCCCGAAAATTGCGCCGCCACCTTTCCCGGCCGCACGCGGAGGCGCTCGATCTCCCGGGCGTGGCGGTTGGCGGCAGGGGCCAGGACCTCGGAGCTGAGCAGCGACAGGGCGGACACCAGGGCGCATCCGGCGAGGATCGGAAGGCAGGCCCGGACAAGGCTGATTCCGCCCGAGAAGATCGCCGTCAGCTCGTTGCTGCGCACGCGCAGGGAGACGGCGACCAGGACCGCCAGCATCGTCCCGACCGGGGAGATCAGCACGAACATGCCCGGCACCCGGGTAAGGTAGTACCAGCCGATTTCACGCAGGCTCGCGTTGTGCCGCAACAGTTTCTCCGCGTGGTCGACGAAGTCGATCAGCAGGAACAGGAGGAGGAACCCGAGGATGCACACGGCCGCCGCGCGGAGGAACTCCCGGAAGAGGTAGCGGTCGAGGACGGTCATTTACCGCCCCGGCGCGCGCCGAAGGAGGCGGGGAGGATCGAGAGGCTGCGGTCCGATCGCCAGAGGATCCATGAGGCGAGAGAGAGCCCGATGGCGTTGGGCGCCCACAGGAGGGCGATCATCCCGGGGACGGAGCGTCTCTCCAGCGCCCCCGCCGCGGCGATGAACATGTAGTATACCAGGACCAGGGCGACGGTGATCCCCACGGCGGAGGACTTCCCCCGGGATCGCAGGGAGAACCCGAGAGGGATCGCGAGAAGCCCGAAGGAGAGGCAGGACGCGGCCAGGGAGAGCCGGCGGTGGAAATGGTACCTGTAGGTGGCGTTCAACCCTTCCCCCCCCGTCGCGACGACTTTCCGGGACAGTTCGGGGAGGGTCATCCCCTTCGGGTCGTCCCCCCCGGGAACGGAGGAGACTTCCAGGGGGACGCGGAACGTCATCCGGCCGAAGGAGGCCACGCGGTACACCCGCTTCCCGGCCGGTTCCCCGTGGATGGTCCCGTCGGACAGTTCGAGGCCCACCACCCCGTCGCCGGAGGCCGGGACGAAGCGCCCCTCCCGGGCGAATACGAGGAGCGGATCGTCTCCCTCGGGACGGAAGGAGAGGAGGACGCCGGACATCCGCTGCCCGTCCGCGGAGACCCGGTCGGGGTACACCAGCACCTCCGGGGTGATCTCGCGGAAGACGTGCTCGGAGGCGCCGGCGCCGGCGCGCTCGGAGACGATCTTCGCGAGGGTGCGCTGCGTCTCCCGGTACCCCCAGGGGACCCCCTGCCATCCGGTGAGCAGCACGGCGGCGCAAGTGATGACGCTCGCCGCCAGCACGGGGAGGGCCACGCTGCGCATCCCCACACCCGCGGTGGAGAGCGCCGTCGTCTCCGAGTCCGCGGCGAGTCGCCCCAGTCCGAGCAGGACCGCGAGGAGCAGGGACGCCGGAAGGGTGACCTCGAAGAACGGCGGAAGGAGGGAGAGGAGGAGCCGGCCGACGAGGGGCGTCGGCACACCCTTCGCGATCACCAGGTCCGCGAGCCGCGAGAATCGTTGGAGCAGGACGATGAGGGTAAAGCTTCCCACTCCGACCAGGAACGGACCGGTGATTTCGCCGAGCAGATATTTCCGTGTGATTCTCACCGTGTAGTATCATACGTTATCATTCCCCGCCGGAGGAGCCCGGATCCGGGAGGAGGGTACGGTCGGGCCGAATGGACGTCATCGAAGGTTCCGGGATGTTTTCCCCGCCCGGGGAGACTTCCCTTACGATCGGGAATTTCGACGGGGTGCACCTTGGCCATCGGGAGCTTCTGCGGCGCACCGTGGCGCACGCCCGGGAGTTCCGGGTCCAGGCCGTCGCGCTGACCTTCACGCCGCATCCGATCCGTTTCTTCACGCCCAAAGCGCGCTTCTACGAGATCACGACGATGGGGGAGAAGGCCTCCCGTATGGAGGAACTCGGGATCGATGTCCTGGTCGTCGAGTCGTTCACCGGGGAGATCGGCGGGATGGGACCGGAGGAGTTCGCCCGGACGATCGTCCACGAACGGATGCGCGCCCGGTGCGTAACGGTGGGGTACGACTTCACCTTCGGCAGGAACCGGACGGGGTCTCCCGGGATGCTCCAGCGCATCGGGCGCGATCTCGGTTTCGAGGTGGACGTCGTGCCGCCGCTTCTGCGCGGAGGGGCGATCGTGAGCTCCAGCCGCATCCGGGAGCTCCTGCTTTCGGGGCGCGTGCGGGAGGCCGAGGAACTTCTCTGCCGACCCTACGCAGTGTCGGGGCGGGTGATCCCCGGAGCCGCCCGGGGGAGAAAGCTCGGGTTTCCGACGGCAAACATCCAGTTCGTCCAGGACCTCCTGCCGCTTCCGGGGGTGTACGTGATCGACGCCCGCGTTTCGGGAGTCGTGCGGCGAGGGGTGGCCAATGTCGGGTTCAACCCCACGTTCGGGGAGAATTCCCTCGGGGTGGAGGCGCACCTCCTCGACTTCGACGGCGATCTCTACGGGCAGGAGATGACGGTGTACTTCCGCGACCGCATCCGCGACGAGCGAAAGTTCAAGAGCGCGGACGAACTGGTGCGGCAGATCGAGAAGGATGTCCGGTATGCCCGGTCGGCGCGGATCCCGTCGTGCCGGAAGCCGGACGACGCCGCATCCGGGGAACGGCGGGAGGCCGGCGGACGATGAACCGACCTGGCGCAGCGTCTCGCAAATACCCTGGCATTCGAGCGCCGCTGCATCCGCTCCAGCTGCGTTGTGCCCCTCATGCCGAACAAGGAATATCGTATCGGCTGTCGGGGGTACCCCAGGGAGAGTATTTCATCCGGGAGTGGGGCGCTCCTTGCGATGAGGGGGGACACTCCTTGTTTTTTCGCCGAGAAAACCAGGAATGTCCCCCGCCACCTCAGTCGCGCGCCTTGCTGGAAGCGGCGCATCGACGCCCTCGATGGTTCAGGTTCTTTGCGAGACGCTACACCAGGCCGGTTCCCGGCATTCTTCTTCTCCTCCTCCCGGTCCTGGCCGCGTGCGGCGGGGGAGGTTCGGGGAGCGCGCCGGCGACGGCCGACGTCGCCTCGGTGCAGCAGGCCCTTGTCGGCGCCGTGGAGCGTGCCGTCCCGGCGGTGGTGAACATCCGCACGGTGACCCGCTTCCCGCGCGAAACGGCGGCGGCAGGTCGGCGGCCGGACGGTCGGCCGTCGGAGTATCTCATGGACCTCCTCGAGGAGAACGGCGGATTCCGGGAGAACTCCCTGGGATCGGGGGTCGTCATCGGGGAAGACGGCCTGATCGTCACCAACGAGCACGTCATCCGGGACGCGGACGAGATCGTCGTCCGGCTTTCGGATCGAAGCGAGTACAGGGCGAAGGTGGTCGGCGCGGACGTCCGGACGGACGTCGCCGTGCTGCGGATCCAGCCGCCGGGCAAGCTCCCGGTGGCGACGTTGGGCGACTCCTCCCGCCTGAAGGTCGGAGAGTTCGCCATCGCGGTGGGGAATCCGTTCGGCCTCGAGAGCACGGTGACCCTCGGCGTGGTGAGCGCGACCGGGCGAAGCGCGGAACCGGACCTTGAGGGTGGGGACGATTTCATCCAGACCGACGCGTCGATCAACCCGGGGAACTCGGGGGGGCCTCTCCTCAACGCGCGGGGGGAAGTGGTCGGAATCAACACGGCGGTGGTGAGCGCCGGCCAGGGGATCGGCTTCGCCATCCCGATCAACACGGTCCGGACGGTGGAGCAGGACCTGGTCGCGCATGGGACGGTTCGGCGGGGGTGGCTCGGCCTGGGGATCCAGGCCCTCCTTCCGGAGCTGGCCGACGCGTTCGGAGCGAAGGGCGAAAAGGGGATCCTGGTGAACCGGGTCGTTTCCGGAAGCCCCGCGGAGCGGGGGGGCATCCGGATGGGGGATATCCTGGTGGCCTGGGGGAAGGATCGCGTCACCGGAGTCAAGGAGTTCCGGAAGTTGGTTGCGGGGACGCCGCCGGGGAAGCAGGTGACGCTCGAGGTGCTGCGCGAAGGGAAGCGGGTGGCGGCGACCGTGACGGTCGAGGAGGCGGAGAGGCAGGCTTCGGTACGGCGACCCCCTCCCCGGGAGCCGGTGGATCCGCTCGGGATGGCCGTGCGGGCCGTACCGAAGCATCTGCTGCGCGAGATGGAGCTTCGCGGAGGAGTGGAAGTGACGTTCGTCGAGACCGCCAGCCCGGCGTGGGACGGCGGCCTCCGGGAAGGGGACGTTCTCCTCTCCGTCAACCGGGAGGCGGTCCGCGGCCCCGAAGAGTACCACAAGGCGGTTGCGCGCCTCCCCCGGGGACGGGCGGCGCACGCCCTGGTCTACCGGGAGGGCGCCCAGCTCTATGTGGCGTTGAGGAGCAGGTGAGGAAAAGGAGGGGCCGATGGGAGTGGTGAAGGATCCGGACGTGGCCCGGCGGATCGCCCGGGCGGTGGTCTCGGACATCGCGCTGTACAACGCGAAGAAAGTCGAGGAGGGGGTCCGGAACGACAACCTGTTCGACCTGCTGAAGGAGGAGATCGAGGAGGGGCAGGGCTACTACCTGAGCCGTGTCGACCCCGAGATCGCGAAGAACACGAATTACTTCAACCAGGCCCTGGTGGATGTCCTTATCAAGCCCACCGGGCGCATTCCCTCGAAGATCTGGTAGCGTGGGGCCGGTCCGGCCGTGCGGGACGCACCGGCTGACGGTTCCGGCCGACCGGGCGGGAGAACGCCTCGACCGGTTCCTTCCCGAGGCGGTCCCCGGGATCTCCCGGGCCCGCGCGCAGCGGTTGATCGAGGAGGGGAACGTTCGCCTCGGGGAAGCGGTCGTGCGTCCGTCCACCCGCCTGAAGGGCGGGGAGTCCTTGACCGTCGTCGTTCCTCCTCCCGTTCCCCTCGAACTGGTGGCCGAGGATCTGCCCATCCGACTGCTGTACGAGGATGCCCACCTGCTGGTCGTCGACAAGCCCGCCGGGATGGTGGTTCACCCGGCGCCGGGACACTCCCGCGGAACCCTCGTGAACGCCCTCCTTGCGCGCGCCGACACCCTGTCCGGGATCGGGGGCGTTTCCCGTCCGGGCATCGTCCACCGGCTCGACCGCGACACCTCCGGGATCCTTGTGGTCGCAAGGACCGATGCCGCCCACGGAGTCCTGTCCGCCCGGTTTTCCGCCCATGCGATGGATCGGAGGTACCGCGGGATCGTCTTCGGACGTCCGCCGTTTGAGGCCGGGACCGTGGCGACGCGGATCGGGCGGCACCCCGTTCACCGGAAAAAGATGGCGGTTCTCCCCGCAGGCGGACGGGAGGCGGTGACCCACTACCGACGGCTTGAAACGTTCGGCGCCTTCTCCCTGCTTGAATTCCTCCTTTCGACGGGACGCACCCACCAGGTGCGGGTGCACTGCGCCCACCTCGGGTGCCCGATCGTCGGAGACGACGTGTACGGCAAATCGCGGAAGATCCCCCTCGGGAAAGGGCCGTCCGCGCGGACGGTGTCCGTCTCCCGCTTTCTCCTGCATGCGTTCCACCTCGCGTTCCCTCATCCCGTCACGGGGGAAGAGCTCTCCTTCACCATCCCCGACCCGCCCGAGTTCGCGGACTTCCGGGCCGCGGTCGCCGCCGCGCCATGAACCCCCTCCCCCACTTCGTCCAGTCTCCCCTGCTCCGTTCCGTACGGGGGGTCTACCACGCGTTCCTCGGCAAGGACCCCGTGGAGGGGAGGGGGCGTCGCATGCGGCTGCGGGAGGTTTTCTCCCTCCCCGCGGAGGCGGTCGGCACGTTGAAGCAGGTCCACTCGGCGTCCGTCCTTTCCTTCGACCCGGGAGACGGGGATGTCTCCCGCGGGTGGAAACGGGAGGGCGACGCCCTCTGGACGGACACGCCCGGCACCGGGGTGGGAGTCCACACGGCGGATTGCGTCCCCATCCTCCTGGCACACCGGGAGATCCCCTTCGCCGCGGCCATCCATGCCGGGTGGCGGGGGCTCGCCGCCGGTATCGTCGAAAAAACCGTGCACGCCCTCGCGGCGCGCTTCGGGGACGTCGCCGTAGGGGGGATCGTCGCCGCCGCGGGCCCATGCGCCCGGGGATGCTGTTACGAGGTCGGGGGAGAAACGGCGGAGGCGCTCCACGGCCTGCCCGGGGGCCCGGGGTACCTGAGAAGGGGGAAGGCGCCGGGGAAGTGGACCGCCGACCTTCAGGGGATCGCCCTCGCGGCGCTGTCAAACGCCGGGATCCGCTCCGTGCAAGCGGAGGCGGCGGGGTGCTGCACGATCTGCTCGCCCCTCTTCCACTCCTTCCGCCGCGAAAAATCCTTGACGGCCCGGCAATTGGGTTTTATTTATATAAGGGATTGACGCGGGGTATTTCTTGCGATATTCTCTGGACTCCTGGACCAGACCAGCGCACATTCGGCGATAAACCACTGACCTTTGGAGTGCCTTCCGACCGTTTTTCCACCCCGTTGAAGACGGAGGTTCACGTTTGGCGTCGGAGAATACCCATGTCCCAGGGAGAGCGTGCATGAACCTGAAAGAGCTGAAAGGGATGCGGATCGGCGAATTGACCGAGATCGCGAGGAAGATGAACGTCGACGGGGCCGCCGGCCTCAAGAAGCAGGAGCTCATCTTCGCCATCCTCCAGTCCCAGACCGACCAGGAGGTGATCGTCTCCGGCGAGGGAGTCCTCGAGGTGCTCCCCGACGGATACGGATTCCTCCGCGCCCCGGACTCCAACTACCTCCCCGGTCCCGACGACATCTACGTCTCCCCATCACAGATCCGCCGCTTCGGCCTGCGCACGGGCGACACCGTCAGCGGACAGATCCGGGCGCCCAAGGGGGACGAGCGGTACTTCGCCCTCCTCAAGGTCGAGAAGATCAACTACGAAGACCCCGAGATCAGCAAGGACAAGATCCTCTTCGACAACCTGACGCCCCTCTATCCGCAGGAAAAGTTCACGATGGAGTACGCGCAGGACAATTACGCCACCCGGATCATCGACCTTGTGGCCCCGATCGGGAAGGGCCAGCGCGCGCTGATCACCTCCCCGCCGCGGGCGGGAAAGACGATCATCCTGCAGAACATCGCGAACGGACTCACCAAGAACCACCCCGAGGTCGTCCTCATCGTGCTGCTCATCGACGAGCGGCCCGAGGAGGTGACCGACATGCAGCGCAGCGTGAAGGGGGAAGTCATCTCGTCGACCTTCGACGAGCCGGCGCAGCGCCACGTCCAGGTGGCCGAGATGGTCCTCGAGAAGGCGAAGCGGCTCGTGGAGCACAAGAAGGACGTCGTCATCCTCCTCGACAGCATCACGCGCCTCGCGCGGGCGTACAACGCCGTGGTCCCTCCGTCCGGGAAGGTTCTCTCCGGCGGCGTCGACGCCAACGCCCTGCAGAAGCCGAAGCGGTTCTTCGGGGCGGCCCGGAACATCGAGGAGGGGGGGTCGCTGACGATCATCGCGACGGCCCTCATCGAGACCGGCAGCCGGATGGACGAAGTGATCTTCGAGGAATTCAAGGGAACCGGGAACAACGAGCTGGTCCTCGACCGGAAGATCGCGGAAAAGCGGATCTTCCCCGCCATCGACATCAACAAGTCCGGCACGCGGAAGGAGGAACTCCTCCTCGAGAAGAACCTCCTTCAGCGCGTATGGATCCTCCGGAAGTTCCTCTCCCCCCTGTCCCCGGCGGAGAGCATGGAGTTCCTCCTGGACAAGATCTCCAAAACCAAGACGAACAAGGAGTTCATCGAGTCGATGAACGCCTGACGCGGGAGAAAGGAAACGGAACGATGAAAGAGAACACGCATCCGAAGTACGTCACCGCCACCGTGAAGTGCGCCTGCGGGAACGCCTTCGAGACGATGTCGGTCATGGAGGAGATCAAGGTGGCCATCTGCTCGAACTGCCACCCGTTCTTCACGGGCAAGCAGAAGCTGATCGACACGGCGGGACGGGTCGAGAAGTTCCAGAAGAAGTACACGAAGGGGGCGAAGGCCTGATCCCCCGGGGGGCTCGCCGGACCCGCAGTGAACGTCTCCCTGCTCACGTGCACCCCCGACCCGGAGCGCATGGTCGCGCTCGCGGCCCGGCTCTGCTACTCCCCCGCATCGATCGGTGAACTCCGGGAGGAGATCTCCCGGCGGGACGCGCGGAATCTCGTCCGCCGGGTCCTCTCGATGGGGCACGCCTCCGTCCTGGAGCATGTGACGCTCACCTACGGCGTGGAGGGGATCTCCCGCGCCGCCTCGCACCAGCTGGTGCGGCACCGGATCGCCTCCTACTCCCAGCAGAGCCAGCGGTACGTCGCCGCGGATTTCGGGTACGTCACCCCCCCGACCGTCGCGGGATCCCCGAAACTGCGGGCGGGGTATGAGCGCCACATGGCCGCCTGCTCCCGGCTCTACGCCCGATTGATGGAGGCCGGCGTCCCGCCGGAGGACGCGCGCTTCGTCCTTCCCAATGCGACGGAAACGAAGATCCTGGTCACGATGAACGCCCGCGAACTGCACCATTTCTTCGCCCTGCGCACCTGCCGCCGGGCGCAGTGGGAGATCCGCGACATGGCGACGCGGATGCTCTCCGCCGCGAAGGAACGGGCGCCGCTGCTGTTCGAGACGGCAGGGCCCGGCTGCGTCCGGGGACGGTGCCCCGAAGGGAAGATGAGCTGCGGGAAACCGGCGGAGGTGCGCCGGGAGATCGCCGCCCTCGGAAAGGGCGCCGGCGCCTGATGCCTCCGGAAACGAAGGAACTCGTCCTCGGAGGCCAGGCGGTCATCGAGGGCGTGATGATGAAGGGGCCGCTGGCCTACGCGGTCGCCGTGCGGAAGGCCAGCGGGGAAATCCGGGTCCGTGACTTCCCCCTCGTGGAATCGGCGGCGAGGAAGCGGATCGCGAAGGTCCCCCTGGTGCGCGGGGTGGTGACGATGGCGGTGATGCTGGCGATCGGGTACCGTGCCCTGCAATACTCGGCGGACGAGGCGATGGCGGACGAGGAGGGCGGGCCGCCCGCCGCTTCGGGCGCCGGGGACGGGGCGAAGGCGGGCCTGGCCATGGCGGGCGCGATGGCGCTCGCGCTTCTCCTGGCGGTCGGCTTGTTCTTCCTGCTCCCGCTGTACGCAACCCACCTCCTGTCCGGCCTCGTCCCCGCCCTCGAGGGGTCGCTCGCCTTCAATCTGGCGGATGGCGCGATCCGGGTGCTGGTCTTCGTCCTGTACATCGTGGGAATCACGCGGATGAAGGATATCCGCAGGGTCTTCGAGTACCACGGCGCGGAGCACAAGGTGATCAACGCCTACGAGGCGAAGGCGGACCTCACGCCCGAAGGGGTGCGGGAGTACCCCCGCCTGCATCCGCGGTGCGGCACCAGCTTCCTCCTTTTCGTGATGGTGATCAGCATCCTCGTCTTCTCCCTCATCCCGAGGGAGAGCTCCCTGCTCGCGAAGGCGCTCCTGCGGCTCCCCCTGATCCCGGCGATCGCGGGGATCTCCTACGAGGTGCTGCGGCTGTCGGCCAGGAAGACGCGGTCCATCGGGTTCCGGTCGCTCGTCGCCCCGGGGCTGTGGCTCCAGCGCCTGACCACGCGGGAACCGGACCTGCCCCAGATCGAAGTTGCGATCGCGTCGTTCCGCCGCGTGTCGGGGTCGCCCCGTCCGGAGGTCTCCCTTGTGGGATAAGCTCGAATCGCTCGCGGCGCGGGTGCCGGAACTGGAACGGCTGCTGTCGGATCCGTCGGTCACGGGGAACCCGCGGGAGATGCAGCGGATCGGCCGGGAGCTCGCCGAGCTGCGCCCGGTGGCGGCCGCCCACGCGCGGTACCGGAAGATCGAGCAGGAACTCGCCGACAACCGCGCCCTGCAGGACGGCGAGACCGATCCCGCGATGAAGGCGATGGTCCGCGAGGAGATCGATCGGCTGACCTCGGAAAAGGACCGTCTCGCGGAAGAGACCCGCGCCCTGCTCGTCCCGAAGGATCCCAACGACGAAAAGAACATCCTCATCGAGATCCGCGCCGGCGCCGGGGGAGACGAGGCGTCCGCCTTCGCCGCGGAGCTCTTCCGCGCCTACGGGATGTACGCCGACTCCAAGCGCTGGAAGGTCGAGATCCTCTCCCGCAGCGAGACGGGGCTGGGGGGGACCAAGGAAGTGATCGCCATGATCGAGGGGCGCGGGGCGTACAGCCGCCTGAAATACGAAAGCGGCGTCCACCGGGTCCAGCGCGTGCCGGCGACGGAGGCGGGGGGACGGATCCACACCTCCACGGTGACCGTGGCGGTGATGCCCGAGGCGGAAGAGGTGGACGTCCAGATCCAGCCGGACGACCTCCGGATCGACGTGTTCCGCTCTTCCGGGCCGGGGGGGCAGAGCGTCAACACCACCGACTCCGCGGTGAGGATCACGCACATTCCCACGGGTCTCGTCGTCCAGTGCCAGGACGAGAAGTCCCAGTTGAAGAACAAGTCGAAGGCATTGAAGATCCTCCGCTCGCGCCTCTACGACGCGGAAATGGCGAAACGCCAGTCCGAGCGCGCCGACATGCGCCGGTTGCAGGTGGGGACGGGGGACCGCAGCGAACGGATCCGGACCTACAATTTTCCCCAGAACCGCGTGACCGACCATCGGGTCGGGCTGACGCTGCACCAGCTCTCCGCCGTGCTCGACGGCGGGTTCGACCCCTTCATCGACGCCCTGACGTCCCAGGCCCAGGTCGAGGCGCTCCGCAAGACCGGTTGAAGTGCTGCGTTTCATTAATACGGCAACATATAACCGTTGGGTACTCAGACTCCGGGCTCGCGGGGGGCTTCCACTCCGCTACGCTCGCGATCTTCGCCCGCTCACTGCGATTCCGCTCGACGCAATCACCGCCTCGCTCCATACGCCGCTTCGTGGAACCCCCCGCTGCGCCCTGCGTCTACGTTACCGTATTTATGAAACGCAGCACTTAGCCGGGATCGCGGCGGAATAGGGGCCGGGGATGCTCCTCTCGGAACTCCTCGCGATCTGTCGACGGGAGATGGCGGCGGTGCCGGACGCCGCCCCCGGCGAGGCGGAGATCCTCGTCTCCGCCGTCACCGGGATCCCCAGGGGTCGACTCTTCCTTTCGATGAAGGAGGAGATCGGCGACGCTTCGGCGCGGCTTTTCCCGCTGGTTGCGCGCCGGCGCGCCGGCGAGCCGCTGCAGTACGTCCTCGGCGCCTGGGACTTCTGCGGGAGGGAGTTCCGGCTCTCCCGCGACACGCTCATCCCGCGTCCCGAGACGGAGGGGCTGGCGGAGCTGGCGCTGGCCGCACTGCGTCGGTCCACGGTGGGGCGGCCCCTCGCCCTGGACGTGGGGACCGGGAGCGGGGCGATCGCGGTCACCCTGGCCGCGGAGGTTCCCACGGCCCTTGTCGTGGCCACCGACGTTTCGTACGGCGCGTTGCGAATGACGCGCGAGAACGCGGCGCTCCACGGGGTGGCCTCCCGCGTCCTGCCGGTCCGGTGCGACCTGTATTCCTCCTTGAAATGCATGGAGCGTTTTGCTGTAGTGGTCTCCAACCCCCCGTACGTTTCCGAGGGAGAGTGGCCGCTCCTGCCGCTCCCGGTGCGCGGTTACGAGCCGCCGGGGGCGCTGCTGGCGGGTCCGGACGGCCTGTCCGTCCTCCGGCCCCTGGTCTCCGGCGCGGAGGGGCTCCTGTCGCCGGGCGGAGAGCTGTGGTGCGAGATCGGCGCCGCCCAGGGGGAGGCGGTGTCCTCGCTTCCGTGCGGATCCCTGCGGCCGCTGGGCGTCTTTCCGGACCTCGCGGGGCGGGACAGGTACGCGGGATGGACGAAACCGGAAATGGAGCGCTGACACTGGACATCTTCGTCATCAAGGGGGGCACGCGCCTGACGGGGGCCTGCCGCGTCTCCGGCGCGAAAAACGCCGTGCTGCCGGCGATGGCGGCGTCGCTGCTCGCCGAGGGACCGGTGGAGATCGTCGGCGTGCCGCGGTTGCGGGATATCGCCACGTTCGGGAGGCTCCTCGGGATCCTCGGCGCCGAGGTTACGCACGAGGGAGGAGCCGGAGAAGGGCGCGAGGTCTTGAGGATCCTGTCCGGGGACGCCCGGAACGCGGTGGCCCCCTACGACCTCGTGAAGACGATGCGCGCGTCGGTCCTGGTCCTCGGGCCCCTCCTCGCGCGGTACGGAAGGGCCCGGATCTCTCTTCCCGGGGGGTGCGCCATCGGCGCCCGTCCGATCGACCAGCACCTCCGGGGACTGGAACTCATGGGGGCGAAGACCTCCCTCTCCGAGGGGTACATCGAGGCGTCGGCGGATCTCCTTTCGGGCGCCGCCATCACATTCGACATGAAGACCGTCACCGGGACGGAGAACCTGATGATGGCCGCCACCCTCGCGAAGGGGACGACGTTCCTGAAGAACGCCGCGAAGGAGCCCGAGGTGTGCGATCTTGCGCGTCTGCTGCGCGCCATGGGGGCCGACATCGAGGGGGAGGGGACCGACGAGATCGTGGTCCGCGGGGTCCGGTCCCTCCACGGGGCGCGCCACGAGGTGATGGCGGACCGGATCGAGGCGGCAACGCTCCTGCTGGCGGGGGCGATCACCGGAGGAGACGTGACGGCGATGGGCGCGGACGCTTCGACGATGGACGCGGTCCTCGAGAAGCTGCGGAGAAGCGGAGCCGACGCGGACGCCGTTCCGGGGGGGGTCCGTGTCCGCAGGGAGGGGCCGATCCGTTCGGTGAACGTCAAGACCGCCCCGTACCCCGGTTTCCCCACGGACGTACAGGCGCAGTTCATGGCCTACATGTGCCTCGGCGACGGGTTCAGCGTCATCTCGGAGACGATCTTCGAGAACCGTTTCATGCATGTGGCCGAGCTGCGGCGGATGGGGGCGAGGATCGACGTTTCGGGGAACATGGCCGCGGTGAGGGGGGTCCCGGAACTTTCCGGCGCCCCGCTCATGGCGACGGACCTTCGCGCGTCGGCGTCGCTGGTGCTGGCGGGCCTGGCCGCGTCCGGGACCACCGAGGTGCTCCGGATCTACCACCTCGACCGCGGGTACGAGGCGTTGGAACACAGGCTCACTTCCCTGGGCGCCGACATCGTCCGGGTGAAGGAGTAGGAGGCGGGACGCATGCGGTGGCACCGGTCGGGAACGGCGGGATTTCGCGAGGCGCTTGCGAGGGCGGAGGCCCGCGGCGCCGCCGGAGCGGAGAAGGTGTCCCCGGTGGTGGAGGAGATTCTCCGGAGGGTTCGGGAGGAAGGCGACGCGGCGCTGGCGGAATACACGCGGCGATTCGACCGGTTCGACCCCGAAAAGAAGGGATTCGCCGTCCCGCGGAGGGAGATCGACGCGGCGTGGCGGCGGGTTCCGGCGGCGTTGAAGCGGTCCCTGGAGCTGGCGGCGGAGCGGATCGAGGTCTTTCACCGGCGGCAGGTCGAGGGCGGGTTCGGGATCTCCCTCCCCGGGGCGACCATCGGCCAGCGCGTCCTGCCGGTGGCCCGCGCGGGCGTGTACGTTCCCGGCGGGAAGGCGGCGTATCCGTCCACCCTCCTGATGAACGCCCTCCCCGCGAGGGTGGCGGGGGTCCCCGAGGTGATCGCGGCGTGCTCCGCCCCCGGCGGGATGGTTCCGGACATCGTGCTGGCGGCCGCCCGGATCGCGGGCCTCTCGGCGGTGTACCGCATCGGGGGGGCGCAGGCGATCGCCGCGCTGGCCTACGGGACGGAGTCCGTGCCGCGGGTCGATATGATCGCGGGCCCCGGCAACGCCTACGTCACCGAGGCCAAGCGCCGGGTCTTCGGCTCCGTGGGGATCGACATGCTGGCGGGGCCGAGCGAACTGGTGGTGCTCGCCGACCGGACCGCGAACCCCGCCTACGTGGCGGCGGACCTTCTCTCCCAGGCGGAACACGACGAGGACGCCTTCGTGGCGCTGGTGACGGATTCGCGGGAGCTCCCCCCGGCGGTGGAGCGCGATCTCGCCCGGCAGGTTCGCGTCCTTCCACGCCGCGGGATCCTGCGGGAGTCCCTCTCCCGCGCCGAAGGATTCCTGACGCGCTCCCTCCGGGAGGCGGTCGAGGTCGTCAACCGGCTTGCGCCGGAACATCTGAGCATCGCCACCCGGGACCCGTGGAGGGACCTTTCCGGGATCCGCAACGCGGGCACGGCGTTTCTGGGAGCCTACAGCCCGGTGGCCGTGGGCGACTATATCGCCGGGATCAACCACACCCTTCCGACCGGCGGGGCGGCGCGCTTTTCGTCCCCCCTCGGAGTTGCCGATTTCTTCAAGAAAATTAACGTGGTATCATACGAATTTTCGGCGCTCCGATCCGATGCCCCGCATGTTGTGCGGCTGGCCCGGAAGGAGGGGCTCGTCGCGCACGCGCAGGCTGTCCTGTTGCGCACCCGTGGAAAGGGGAAGCGGTGATGAACCGGGAAGGCCAGGTCGAGCGGACCACGAAAGAGACCAGCATCAAGCTCTCCCTGCGGCTTACGGGCGAGGGATCGGCGAAGATCGGGACCGGGGTCCCCTTTCTCGACCACATGCTGACGCTGTTCTCGCGCCACGGCTTGTTCGACCTGACGATTGCGGCGAAAGGGGACGTCGAGGTGGATTTCCACCACCTGGTGGAGGACGCGGGAATCTGCCTTGGAGACGCGTTCCGCCGTGCCCTCGGGGACATGAAAGGGATCCGCCGGTACGGGCACGCGGTCGTGCCCATGATCGAGGCGCTGGCGGCGGTGACGGTGGACGTCTCCGCGCGGCCGCACCTGGTCTACAACTCCCCCCTGCGGAACGAGAAAGTCGGAACGTTCGACGTCGAGCTCGTGGAAGAGTTCCTGCGGGCGTTCGCCCAGGCCTCGGGCGTCTGCCTGCACGTCAACGTGGCGTACGGCTCCAACGCGCATCACACCGTCGAGGCGGTGTTCAAGGCGCTCGGACGCGCGATGTCCGTTGCGGTGGAACTGGACCCGCGGGTCAAGGGTGTCCCCTCCACGAAGGGAGTTCTCGGGTGAGAGGACGCGCCTTATGACCCGGGGACCCGCCATCGGCGTCGTGGACTACGGAATGGGGAACCTGCGCAGCGTGAGCAAGGCCCTCGAGTCCCTCGGGTTCCCGACCCTGGTCAGCGGCGATCCGAAGGATCTTTCCTCCTGCAGGGGGATCGTCTTTCCCGGGGTGGGGGCCTTCCGCGACTGCATGGGGAACGTCGTCCGACAGGGATTGCTGCCGTTCCTGAGGGAGTATCTCGCCTCGGACCGGCCGTTCCTCGGCATCTGCGTGGGGATGCAGCTTCTCTTCTCCGGGAGCGAGGAGTTCGGGCGCCACGAGGGGATCGGCTTCTTCCCCGGCAAGGTGGTCCGGTTCCCCGCCGACATGCCGTCGGCCGGCGGCGGCGTGCTCAAGGTGCCGCACATGGGGTGGAACGAGGTGGAGGTGGTCGGCGATCCTCCTGCCCTCCGGGGGATCCCCTCGGGGACGTACTTCTACTTCGTCCACTCGTACTACGCGGCCCCGTCCGATCCCGGGGACGTGGCGTGCCGTACGACGTACGGGGTGCCGTTCGCCGCGGCGGTGGCGCGGGGAAACCGGCTCGCCGTCCAGTTCCACCCGGAAAAAAGCCAGTCCGCGGGGCTTCTGCTTCTCGGTAATTTCGGCCGCCTCTGCGCGGAAGCCGCATAAAAGGAAAAAACCGTGCCGTTCCAGGTCATACCGGCGATCGACATCCAGGGAGGAAAGGCGGTCCGCCTTCGTCAGGGACGCGCCGAGGATGCCACCATCTTTTCGGACTCCCCGCTGGAAGTCGCCCGGCGGTTCGTCGCGGCGGGGGCGTCCAGTCTCCACGTGGTGGATCTGGACGGGGCGTTTCTCGGCAAACCGGTGAACGCCGAGATCATCTGCCGGATCGCCAACGCGGCGGGCGTGCCGATCCAGGTGGGGGGCGGCGTGCGGAATTACGATTCGGCGTCCCGGTATTTCGCCGCCGGGGTGTCCCGCGTCATCCTCGGAACCTCCATCGTGCGCAGCCCGGAGGAGGTCACCCGGATCACGCGCGCGTACCCCGGAAAGGTGGCGGCGGGGATCGACGCCCGTGAAGGCCGCGTCGCGATCCGGGGATGGGTGGAGATGACGGGCGTCATCGCCGTGGAACTCGCGCGCCGGATCGAGCAGGGCGGCGTCTCCTGCTTCATCTACACCGACATCGCCCGCGACGGCATGATGGTGGGTCCCAACTTCGACGCGATCCGGGATTTCGCGATGGGCGTCTCCACGCCGGTGATCGCCTCCGGGGGCGTCACCACCCTCGACGACGTGCGCAGGCTCAAGGAAATGGCAGGCGAGGGAGTGGCCGGGGCGATCATCGGCCGCGCCCTGTACGACGGATCGATCGACCTGGCCGATGCGCTGAAGGCGGAGCACGGTTAAGTGGCCCATTTCATAAATACGGCTGCATTCGAGCGCCGCTGCATCCGCTCCTGCTGCGTTGCGCTCCTTGCGCCGTACTCCACAGTACGGCTCAGTCGCGCGCCTTGCCGGCGCGGCGCATCGACGCTCTCGGTGCGACGCCGTATTTATGAAATGGACCACTAAGCGTCGATGCTGGCCAAGCGCATCATCCCGTGCCTGGACGTGAAGGACGGCCGCGTCGTCAAGGGCGTCCGGTTCGTGGACCTTCGGGACGCCGGGGATCCCGTGGAGATCGCGCGCAGGTACGACCGCGAAGAGGCCGACGAGCTCGTTTTTCTCGATATCACGGCGTCCCACGAGAAGAGGGACATCCTGATCGACGTCGTGCGGAAGACGGCGGAACAGGTCTTCATGCCGCTCACCGTGGGCGGCGGGATCCGCACGATCGAGGACATCCGGAGCCTGCTGCTCGCGGGCGCGGACAAGGTGTCGATCAACACGGCCGCGGTCGCCGATCCGGATTTCGTCCGCCGGGCGGCCGAGCGGTTCGGGAGCCAGTGCACGGTGGTGGCGATCGACGCCCGGGCGGTGCCCGGCCGGTCCGGGGAGTGGGAGGTATACACCCACGGAGGGCGCAAACCGACGGGCATCGACGCGGTGGCGTGGGCCAGGCGGATGGACGCGTGCGGCTCCGGCGAGATCCTGCTGACCAGCATGGACCGCGACGGCACCCGGGACGGCTACGACATCCCCCTGACCCGCGCCATCGTCGACGCGGTGCGCATCCCCGTGATCGCCTCCGGCGGGGTCGGGACGCTCGCGCACCTGCTGGACGGGGTGACGGCGGGGGGAGCCGACGCGGTGCTGGCGGCATCCATCTTCCACTACGGAGAGCACACCGTGGGGGAGGCGAAGGAGTACCTGCGGCGACACGGCGTCCACGTGCGGCCGGCGATGACGGAAGGGTCCGGCGGAGTCGCCGCAGGAGGGGGGGCGCAGTGAGGTAAAGCGCCCCACTCCCGGACGAAATGCGCTCCCTGGGGTACCCCCGCTGTAGGAAGAACGGGGGGCACAGCCGTGCAGGTTCATCGCACGGCGAGCCACGAACGGAGCCCCGCCCTCCGAGGCGGCGCCCCAGTACGAGCTTCGCGCTGCTGGGGTACCCCCACAGTAGGAAGAACGGGGGGCACAGCGAATGGAGGGTCGATGACGGCGGAGGAGTTGATCGGGCAGGTGAAGTTCGACGGCCGGGGACTGGTCCCGGTCGTCACGCAGGACGTGAGCGACAACGCGGTTCTCATGGTGGCGTGGGCGAACGCCGAGGCGATCCGGAACACCTTCGCCGCCGGTCACGCGACCTACTGGAGCCGTTCGAGGAAATCCCTCTGGGTGAAGGGAGAAACGTCGGGCCACTTCCAGGACGTGGAGGAGATCCTCTACGACTGCGACGTCGACACGCTCCTGTATCGTGTCCGGCAGAAGGGTCCCGCGTGCCACACGGGGGAACGGACGTGCTTTTACCGCAGCGCATACCGGCGAAGGGGGAAAACCGAATGAGCGAAGAGTGCATTTTCTGCAAGATCGCGCGGAAGGAGGTTCCGACGCAGCCCGTGTACGAGGACCACGATCTGATCGCCTTCGACGACATCCGGCCGGTGGCGCCGGTTCACGTGCTCATCGTCCCGAAGGAGCACATGGTGAACCTGAACGAAGCGGGAAAAACCGACATCCCCGTGCTCGGCAAGGCGTTGCGCCTGGCGGCGAAGATCGCCGACGAGAGAGGGGTCGCCGAGTCGGGATACCGGGTCGTCGTGAACAACGGGGAGCAGGGGGGACAGATCGTCCCGCACCTGCACTTCCACCTGGTCGGCGGCAGACCCCTCGCCCCCGGGTTGGGTTGAGGAAGGAACGTTCTTGACGGACCGTCGATCCTGTGTATAATATTATGATTTTCGGCTGTTAATCGGCAAGGGAAGGGGTGATCCGTACATGCCGGGCGTCCGAGTGAAGGAAGAGGAGCCCTTCGAGAGCGTACTGAAACGTTTCAAGAAGCAGTGCGAGAAGGCCGGGATCCTTTCGGAAATCCGCAAGCGGGAACATTACGAAAAGCCCAGCGTCAAGAAAAAGAAGAAGACGCTGGCGGCCAGGAAGCGCGCGTTGAAGAAACTGAAGAAGATGGCCAGGTAGATTGGGACTCAAGGAACAGTTGCATAAGGACATGCAGATGGCGGCCAAGGAGCGCAACTCCTTGGCCCTTTCTGCTTTGCGGATGGCCATGGCCGCGGTCCGGTACCGGGAGATCGATGCGGTCACACGGAAGGAGATGCCGCAGGGGGGAACGCTCCCCGAGGAGGCCATCCTCAAGGTGATCGCAGCGATGGTGAAGCAGCGCCGCGAATCGATCGGGCTCTACCTCCAGGGGAACCGCCCGGAGCTGGCCGCGAAGGAGGAGGGCGAAATCGCCATCCTCGAGCGGTACCTTCCGAAGGCGCTTTCCGCGGAAGAGATCGAAACGGCCGTCCGCGAGGCGATCGCGGAAACCGCCGCAAGGCTCCCGTCCGACATGGGGCGCGTCATGAAAGTCCTCATGCCGAAGGTGGCGGGCCGGGCCGACGGCAAGGCGGTCAACGAGACGGTCAGGCGCCTTCTTGCAGGATAGCGGTCCCCGGGGGCCGCTTCAGGGAGACCTTTGGGAGGTCGGATCTCCGAAAGCACGATCCGGGAAGTACGGGACCGGGCGGACATCGTGGAGGTGGTTTCCGAAACGGTCCCCCTGTCCCGGGCGGGCGCGAGTTTCCGCGGTCTGTGCCCCTTCCACCGGGAAAAGACCCCGTCTTTCTTTGTCCACCCCGCCCGGCAGGCGTTCAAATGTTTCGGCTGCGGGGAGGGGGGATCGGTCTTCCACTTCCTGATGAAGGCGCGCAACCTTTCCTTCGCGGACTCGATCGAAGAACTTGCGGAGCGATACGGCGTGGCGGTCCGATACGAGGGTGGGGGCGTTCCCTCGCGGCCGAAGGACGATCTCTACGCCATGCTCCGCCTGGCGGCGGACACCTACCGGGAACTGCTGGGCTCCCCTGCCGGGAAGCCCGGGAGGGAATTCCTGCGGCGGCGGGGAGTGACCCCGGAAGCGGAGCGGGAGTTCGGGCTCGGGTGGTGCGGAACGGGCGGCGAGCTGGTTTCCGCGCTGAAGCGGAAGGGGATCGACCTCGCCCGCGGCGAGGCGGCGGGCCTGTTGCTCCCTTCCGGGCCGGGGTACCGCGATCGGTTCCGGGGGCGCGTGCTCTTCCCGATCTCCGACGCGAGGGGGCGAATCTGCGGTTTCGGGGGTCGGGCGGCGGACGACGCCGTCCCGAAGTACCTGAACTCCCCGGAGTCGGAGCTGTACCGGAAAAGCTCCCTCCTCTACGGGCTGTTCCAGGCGCTTCCGGCCATCCGGAGCGAGGGGCGCGTGCTGGTGGTCGAGGGATACATGGACCTGATCGGCCTGTGGCAGAAAGGGGTGCGGGGCGTCGTGGCCACATGCGGGACCTCGCTCACGGAGAGCCACGCCAGAACGCTGAAGCGCCTGTCGGAGAACGTCGTCCTGTTCTACGACGGCGACGTGGCCGGGAAGAAGGCGGCGGTGCGGTCGGGGGGGCCCTTGTACGCTGCCGGGGTGAGCCCGAAAGCCCTTTTTCCGCCGAAGGGAATGGATCCGGACGACTGGGCGAAGGCGGCGTCGCCGGAAGAGTTGGCCAGGCGCATCGCGGGAGCGGTCCCCCTCATGGAATCGATCGAGCGCGGGGCTTCGAGGAAGTACGACCTCGCGACCATTTCCGGAAAACTGTCGTACGTCCAGTTGATGGCGAAATATCTTCGATGGGTGACCGACCCGGCGGAGCGGGAGCTTTACGCGCAGCGGGTGGCGCAGACGTCGGGGCTGCCGGTGGAAACGATCCACCGGCAAGTCGGGCCGTCGGGCACGGAGTCCTTGCCCGGGGGGGGCGCCCCGCCCCGGATCAACGATCCCCGCCCCGAGGAGAGCAACCTCCTGCGGCTGCTGGCCGTGGACCCCTCCCTGGCCGTCGCCGCGCGCAGGGACGGGGTCGGGGATCTCCTTTCGGGGGAGGATGCCCGGGAGGCCCTCGCGATTCTGGCCTCCATTGCGGAACGCGCTACCGGCGAGGCGGAATTCCCGCTCGGGGAGGATCTCCCCGACGGAGTGCGGAAGCTCCTGTCCGCGGAGCTTGTGCTGGCGGACATCACCCCGGACGAGGCGCGCCGGCGCTATCCCGGGGCCGTCCTTTCCCTGAGGATCCGCCGGGCACGGTTGGAGACCGAGGAACTGCAAGGGAAGGTGAAGGGGGCGACGGGCGAGGAGGCTTCGCTGCTGTTCGACCGGGTGGTGGCCGCGAAACGGGAACTGGAGCGGCTCGAATCGGAACGCAGATCCAGATGACGAGGTGAGGCGCAGATGGCGAGGCGGAAGCATCCGGACGGCATCGACGGACTGGTGGAAAAAGGGCGGGCGCAGGGGTACGTCACCTACGACGAACTGAACAGCGCCCTTCCTCCCGACGTCCTCACGGGGGACCAGATCGACGACGTCATGGAGATCTTCGGCGCGAACGCGATCGAGGTGGTGGACGACTTCCAGAAAGTCCCCCTTCCCGCCGGCGCGAACCTCCTGATCGGCGAGGAGGAGGCGGCGGAGGAGGAGGAGTCGTCCGTCGAGGAGGAGCCCGCCGTCGAGGAAGAGGAGTTCGGGTACCCCGGCGGGGTCAAGGGGAACGACCCCGTGCGCCTCTACCTCAAGGAGATGGGCGCCATCCACCTTCTGAACCGCGAGGGCGAGGTGAGCCTCGCGAAGCGGATCGAGGACGGCGAGCGGGAGATCGTCTCCGCCGTGAAGGGCTGCTCGATCGCGCTCGACGACCTGTTCCATGTCGGCGACATGTTGAAGGCGGGCGAGGTGCAGGTCCGGGACGTCATCAAGGATCTCGACGAGGACTCCACGGAAGAGGAGGAGAAGGCGGCGCTGGACAAGGTTCTGCGCATCATCCAGCGGATCCGGAAAACCCACCTGTCCGCGCTCGAGATCGAGCAGCGTCTCCGGAAGGGCCGCTTGCAGGAGAAGGAGCGGCAGGCGCTGAAGGCCAGGTACGCTTCCCTCAACGAGCGCGTGGTGGAGTCGATCCAGGAGATTCACCTCAAAGAGCGCCAGATCGAGATCATCGGCGACAAGATCCGCCGGTTCGCCGACCGGATCGAGGCGGCGGAGACCCGTATCCGCGGTTGCTGCGAACGGGTGAGGCTGACGGAAAAGGAGCTGAACCGGCTGTTCCGGGAGATCAACGCGAAAAAGGACGGACTTGCGAAGGCCGCATCGAAATACCACCTGAAGAAGGAGAAGCTCCTCGAGATCGAGGAGACCCTCAAGGAGTCGCGGAACACCATCCGGAAGGTGGAGCGGGAGTCGGGACTTTCCGCGGCGGAGATCCAGGAGACGCTCGCCGCCATCGAACGGGGGGAGCGGAAGGTCCGCGAAGCCAAGCGGGAACTGGTCGAGGCGAACCTCCGGCTGGTGGTATCGATCGCGAAGAAGTACACCAACCGGGGCCTACAGTTCCTGGACCTCATCCAGGAGGGGAACATCGGCCTGATGAAGGCCGTGGACAAGTTCGAGTACCGCCGGGGGTACAAGTTCTCCACCTATGCCACGTGGTGGATCCGCCAGGCGATCACGCGGGCGATCGCCGACCAGGCGCGTACCATCCGGATCCCCGTTCATATGATCGAAACGATCAACAAGCTCATCCGGACTTCCCGGTACCTGGTGCAGGAGCTCGGGCGGGAGCCCAATCCCGAAGAGATCGCCGAGCGGATGGACATCCCGCTGGAGAAGGTCCGCAAGGTCCTGAAGATCGCCAAGGAGCCGATCTCCCTCGAGACGCCGATCGGGGAGGAGGAGGACAGCCACCTCGGCGACTTCATCGAGGACAAGAACACGGCGTCGCCGGTGGACTCGGTGATCAACATCGACCTCGCGGAGCAGGTGGACAAGGTCCTCGGAAGCCTGACCCCCCGCGAGGAGCGGGTTCTCCGGATGCGGTTCGGGATCGGCGAGAAGTCCGACCACACCCTCGAGGAGGTGGGGCAGGACTTCGAGGTGACCCGCGAGCGGATCCGGCAGATCGAGGCGAAGGCGCTGCGGAAGCTGCGCCACCCCAGCCGGAGCAAGCGGCTGCGGACGTTCCTCGAATAGGGAAAGGGCGGATCCCGTTGACACCTTCCGGGAGAGCGGAAGATAATGAACGCATGACCTGGTATTTCCCGGGTCGGGCCCATAGCTCAGTTGGTCAGAGCCACCGGCTCATAACCGGTCGGTCCCTGGTTCGAGGCCAGGTGGGCCCACCAATGAAGAAGTTGCCGCGGAGCCTGGCATGATTGGGCGGGCAACGAACGCGACAGGAAGTGCACCGGATACCGGTGCATTTTTTTTTGGCGCGGCGGTCCCGGTGTGAGACGGGGCGCGGTCGTCACCGTGAAGGACGTGTGGCGGGCGCTCGACGAACGCTTTCCGTTCGCCCACTGCGCCGACTGGGACAACGTGGGGATCCTCCTGGGCGACCCCGCCGCGCCGGTACGGTCGGTCCTCGTCGCGCTCGATGCCACGCCGGCGGTGCTCGCGCGTCTTCGGCGGCGCCCCGCCGAGCTTCTCGTCACGCACCACCCGGTGGTGTTCACCCCCCTGAAATCCGTCCGTCCGGACCCCGGTCCCTCCGCCGCGGCGTTCTCCCTTCTGCGCATGGGCGTGGCGGCGATCTCCGCGCACACCAACGCCGACGCGGCTCCGCGAGGCGTTTCGCACGCGATGGCGCGGCGCTTGCGGCTGCGGGGGGTCCGTCCGTTGATTCCCGGCGAGCCGTCCTCCGGCGCGTGCAAGGTGGTGGTGTTCGTTCCCCCGTCGCACGCGGAATCCGTCCTGGACGCCGCGGCGGAGGCGGGCGGGGCGCGCATCGGCGAATACTCCCGCTGTTCCTTCCGCTCGCCGGGGACGGGGACGTTCCTCGGGGGGCCGGGATCCTCGCCCCGCGCCGGGAAGCCCGGAAAGGAGGAGCGCGTGCAGGAATTCCGGCTCGAGACGGTGGCGCCGGGGAGCCGGGTGCAGGCCGTGCTGCGCGCCGTGCGGAAGGTCCACCCGTACGAGGAGCCGGCCATCGACGTCGTGCCGTTGCGGGAGGGAGCCCTCGGGGGCGGGATCGGGATCGTCGGCCTGTTGCCCGAACCTCTGCCGCTCGACCGGGCGCTCGACGCGGTGCGGCGCGCCTTTCGTCCCTCCTGGATCCACGTGGCGGGCCCCCGCCGGAAGACGGTCCGCCGGGTCGCGATCGTCGGGGGGAGCGGGGCGGAGTTCGCCTCCGCCGCGCGTGAAGCGGGAGCGGACCTCTATATCACGGGGGACGTGAAGTACCACCAGGCGCTCGAGGCCGCGGCGGGGGATATGCCGGTGGCGGACATCGGGCATGCCTCGGGGGAGCGGTGGATCCTGCCGGAATTCCGGCGGGTCATCACAGCGCGGTTTCCGGGGGCCGTGACGGCCCATGTCATCATGGAAGAAGAACCCTTGCGGGCGACGCCCGCGGGGCGAAGAAGGGGAGGGGAAAAGCCTTGATGGAGCAAGTGAAGATCCTGATCGATCTGCAGGAGGTCATGAGCCAGGCGCGCCGTCTCGACGAGGAGAAGCAGAAGATCCCGCTCGAGGTGGCGGATCTGAAGAGCCTCTTCGAGGAGCGCGAGGCGTCGTTCCTGGCGGCGGAGCAGGAGTTCGAAACTCTCAAGCAGCAGCGCCGGGAGAAGGAGCGGGAGATCGAGGAGGAGCGGGACAAGGTCGAGCGGGCGAAGGCGAAGCTCATGGCGATCAAGACGAACAAGGAATATTACGCCATGCTCAAGGAGATCGAAGGGACCCGGCGGACGAACGTGGCCCGGGAAGAGGAGCTTCTGTCCCTCCTGGCCCGCTACGAGGATGCGGAGAAACGGCTCTCGGAGCGGAAGGCGGACCTCGACGAGGTATCGAAGAGGTACCGGGAGCGGATGGTGGACATCGAGGCGCGAATGGGGGCCTTCGACGAAGACATCGGGAAGCTGGACGCGCGCAGGCGTCAGGTGTCGAACCGCCTGGAGCCCTCCCTCGTGCGCCGCTTCGAGATGATCTTCGAACGGCGGGACGGCCTGGCGGTCGTCGCGGCGAGGAACTACTCCTGCATGGGGTGCCACATGAACATCGCCCCGCAGCTGTTCAACATGCTGCAGCGGGAGGACCGGATCCTCACCTGCCCCAACTGCAACCGGGTCCTGTACTACGAGGCGATGGAGAGCGAGGCGGCCGGCGGGTGACCCTCGCCGGCGTCACGGTGCGCATCGACGGCGCCAGCCGGGGAAACCCGGGGCCCTCCGGCATCGGCGCGGTGGTCGAGTTCGGCGACGGACGGACGCCGAAGGAGCTGAGCGCCTATATCGGCGAGACCACGAACAACGTCGCCGAATACCGGGCGCTGCTCCTGGCCCTCGAAGAGGCGGCCCGGCACGCCGCCGCTTCCCTCACGATCTACTCCGATTCGGAACTTCTCGTCCGGCAACTGAGGGGGGAGTACAAGGTGAAGGCGCAGCACCTCCGGCCGCTGCACGCGGAGGCGTGCCGCCGGTTGCGCTCCTACCCGGAAGTCCGTATACTGCATGTGCCGCGCGAGGAGAACCGGAGGGCGGATTCGCTGGCGAACCTCGCGATCGACCAGCATCGGAAAGGATAAGTCGTCCGAGGAGGCCAGGCGGCCGCCGGTCCCCGCGCCGCACCGGCGGGGACGGGAGGAAAGTCCGGGCTCCGCAGGGCAGGGTGCCGGGTAACACCCGGTGGGGGCGACCCCGAGGACAGCGCCACAGAAAACACACCGCCTCCCGCCACGGCGGGCGGTAAGGGTGAAATGGTGAGGTAAGAGCTCACCGCGCGGCGGGCGATCGTCGCGGCATGGCAAACCCCACCCGGAGCAAGACCGAATAGGAGGGCGACCCCGCGGCGGCTCGGCCGTCGGCGGGGGAAGGGCGGCCCGTCCGGAGCCCTCGGGTCAAGGTCGCTAGAGACGTGTGGAAACACCCGTCGTAGAGAAATGACCGCCCCGCGGCGCGTTCCATCGCCGCGCACAGAACCCGGCTTATGGCCTCCTCGGACGCTTTATCCCCCCGATGTACCTTCCCGACAAACGCTGTTTCCGGTTTCCGTATCCCGCCGGGATTTTTTTTCCCCCGGGGGGACGAAATACCTTGACACCCCACGGAGTCCCTATAAAATACCCAACAAGTGGGTAATAGTGGGGAAAGGTGGGTAGCCTGCCGCCATGATCTTCCGGGGACGCTTCGAATATACCATCGACCCAAAAGGCAGGGTCAACATCCCCGCGCCCTTTCGCGGTTGCCTCGAGGAAACCGGTCAGGGGTCCTTTTTTCTCACCAATTTTTCGGACTGCCTCTACGCATTCGCCTCGGACGACTGGGCGCGGATCGAGGAGCGGCTTTCCCGCGTCCCCAGCACCGATCGCAAAATGAACGCCTTCGTCCGGTTCTTCCTCGGAGGCGCCGTCGAGGCCGTTCCCGACAAGCAGGGCAGGATTCTCGTTCCCCCCTCCCTGCGAACCTACGCGGGACTCGAGAAGGAGGTCGTGATCCTCGGGATGCCGAACCGGTTCGAGATCTGGTCGCTCGCCCGGTGGCAGGAGGAGATCGGCCGGTTCGAAAAAGAGGTACACGAAGATCCCGGGCTGGCGCGCGAGATCAGCGCCCTCGGGATCTGACGCGTGTCCGGTCACACCCCCGTTCTTTTACAAGAGACGTTGGAACTGCTGGCCCCCGCCCCCGGCGAAGTCTTCCTCGACGGGACGACCGGGGGAGGAGGGCACGCGGCGGCAATCGCGGCGAGGATCGGACCGCGAGGTTTCCTGGTCTGCGCCGACGCCGATCCCTCGATGTTGGAGATCGCGGGCGGGGAGCTCAAGGCGTTTCCCTGGGTCCTGCTCGTGCATGCGGACTTCGCGGACCTCGACATACTGCGGGAGGCCGCGGGGGGGAGGGCGTTCGACGGTGCGCTCCTGGACCTCGGGATCTCTTCACTCCAGCTCGACGATCCCGCGCGCGGCTTCTCGTTTCGGGAAGAGGCGCCCCTCGACATGCGGCGGGATCCGGGGGGCGGCGGGACGACCGCGGCGGAGATCCTCCGGGACGCGCGGGAGAAGGAACTCGCGGACCTCTTCTACCGGTTCGGCGAGGAACGTTTCTCCCGGCGGATCGCCCGCGCGGTGGTGGAGCGGCGGAAAAGGGAACCGATCCGGACGACCACCGGGCTCGCGGAGCTGGTTTCCTCGGCGATCCCCCGGAGGGCATGGCCTCGGGACATCCACCCCGCGACGAGGGTGTTCCAGGCGCTGCGGATCGCCGTGAACCGGGAGCTCGCTTCCCTCGCCGCGTTCCTCGATGCGATCCCCCGGCATCTTTCTCCCGGAGGGCGGGTTGCGGTGATCAGCTTTCACTCGCTCGAGGATCGCCTGGTAAAGACGGCATTCCGGCGGCAAGCGGCGGGGGAGGGAGAAGGAGAGGCGACCCTCGAGCGGATGACCCGCAAGCCGGTCGTCCCGTCGGAACGGGAAGCCCGGGAGAATCCGAGGGCGCGCAGCGCGAAGCTCCGCGCGGCGCGAAGGCGTGATGGAGGAGAAATCGCATGAGAAGAATAACCGTTGGAAACGGCGTGTGCATGATCACGGAGATCCGGAAGGAGTCCCCGGCGGTCCCGGCGATCCCCCGCCGGCGGGGATTCGCCATCCTGTTCCTCTTCCTCCTCGTCACCGGGCTGTTCAACGTCTGGCTGTCGGGCCGGTGCATCCGCACGGGGTACCGGGTTTCCGCGGCCCTCGAGGAGAAGCGCACGCTGCAGAAGGAGCAGGAGGTTCTCCGGCTGGAGGCGCTCGCGCTGAAAAGCCCGGCCCGCATCCACGCCATCGCCCGGAACGACCTGCACATGGTGTCCGCGGAATTGGACCGGGTGATCCGGTGAGATGACCTCCCGGGCGCGCCTCATCCTCGGCGGGCTGCTTTCCCTCTACGTCCTCGTCGTTTTGCGGGCGTTCCAGGTCCAGGTTCTCGGAGTCCGGGAGATCCGCGACCGCGGAGCGAAGCAGTACGCCTCCACCATCCCCCTGATCCCCAAACGGGGGGTGATCCTCGACCGGACGGGAACCGAGCTTGCGGTGAGCGTCGCCACGAAGTCGATTTTCGTCCAGCCGGCGAAGCTCCGCGATCCCGACAAGGCGGCCGATCTCCTCGCCCCCCGGGTGTCCCGGTCCGCCGCGGAGCTCCGGAAGCTGTTCGCCGGGGAGAAGGGATTCGTCTGGGTGCGGCGGCAGATGCCCTCCACGGCAGCGGAGGAAGCGGTGAGGGAAGTGAAGCAGGCCCTCTCCTCGCTCGATCCGGAAACCCGGGGGAAGCCGTCGGCGGTCGACGGCATCGGGACCGTCGAGGAGCCGAAACGGTTCTACCCGAACCGGGAGCTGGCCGCCTCCCTCGTCGGCTTCACCAACCTGGACAGCGAGGGGATGGAGGGGATCGAGCTCTCCCTCAACAAGTACCTCTGCGGCGAGCGGGGATTCCTCGTCTGCGAGCGGGACGCCCGGGGCCGCCTCATCGTTCCGGCGACGACGCCGGTGGAGGTCAATTCGAAGGGGCACTCGGTCGCACTCACGATCGACCGGAACATCCAGCATGTCGCGGAGAGCGAGCTCCAGGCGGCGGTGGCGAAGTACGACGCCCGCGGCGGCATGGCCGTTGTGATGTCGCCCGGAACGGGGGAGATTCTCGCGATGGCGACGGCGCCCTCGTTCAACCCGAACACGCCCGCCGCAGCTCCCCCGGAGGCGCGGAAGAACCGTTCCCTGACGGACAGCTTCGAGCCCGGATCGACCTTCAAGGTGTTCACCCTTGCGTCGGCCCTTGAACTGGGCGCGGTGACGACCGCGGACCGGTTCTTCTGCGAGAACGGGTCCTACCGGTACGCCGGGAGGGTGATCCACGACACGCATCGGTACGGGTGGCTTACCGGGCCGGACGTGGTCAAGTTCTCCAGCAACATCGGCATCACCAAGATCAACGAGCGGATGGACGGCGACCGGTTCTACGACATGATCCGGGCCTTCGGCTTCGGGACCCGCACCGGGATCGAGCTACGGGGGGAGGTCCCGGGCATCGCGCCTTCCCGCAAGGGCTTCGACAGCCGCATCCGCCGCGCCACCGTCTCCTTCGGGCAGGGGATCTCGGTCACGCCGCTGCAACTGGCGGGCGCGATGGCGGCCGTGATCAACGGCGGAAAGGTGATGAAACCGTACGTGGTCCGGGAGATCCGCGATCCGGAGGGGAAGACCGTGTTCCGCGGGGCGCCGCGGGAGCTTCGCCGCGTCCTCTCCCCGAAGACCTCCGCGCAGATGCGCGAAATCCTCGGAAAGGTGGTCCAGGAGGACGGGACGGGGACCCAGGCGCGCATCAAGGGATTCCTGGTCGGCGGAAAGACGGGGACGGCGCAAAAAGTGGAACCGGGGTCCGGCCGCTACTCGCCGACGAAGCGGACCGCTTCCTTCATCGGGTTCCTCCCCCTGCAGGATCCGAAGCTGCTCATCCTCGTCGTGATCGACGAGCCGCGCGGCCAGGTCTACGGCGGCGTCGTCGCCGCGCCGGCGTTCAACCAGATCGCGGTCAAGACGGCGTACTACCTCGGCATCCCTCCCACGGAAACCGCGGCGCTCGCCGCCGCGCGACCTTCCGGACCGTCCGCACCCGGGCGCGCGACTCCGGTGTCGACTGCGCGGCCCGCCGGCGCGCTGGTCATGCCCGACCTCTCGGGGCTGTCGATGGGGAGGGCCGTCGACATCATGGGGGGATACTCGGTCAAGCTCTCGCTCGCCGGCAGCGGCGTCGCCCGGGCGCAGACGCCCGCTCCCGGGACGGTCCTCGTCCCCGGGACGGAGTGCTCCGTCACGTTCGCGACGGAGCCGCCGGTGAAGATCGTCTCCGGCAAGGGGAGACGATGAGGCTGGCTCAACTCCTGGCGGGATCCGTCCCCATGCCGGCCGGCTCCCTGGGGGAGATCGGGATCGGCGGGATCAGCGTCGATTCGCGCTCCGTCCGGCCCGGCGACCTGTTCGTCGCCGTCCAGGGCGCCGTTGCGGACGGTCACGCCTTTCTCGCCGACGCCGCGCTTGCCGGTGCGGCGGCGGCCCTGGTGGAACGCGATGTGTGCTCCCCCCCCCTTCCGGTCGTGCGCGTTCCTTCCACGGCCGCTGCGCTGGCGAGGGTGGCCGTGGCGTTCCACGGCGATCCCTCCGCGAAGATGCGGGTGACGGGCGTCACGGGGACCAACGGGAAGACGACGATCACCTACCTGATCGAGGGGATCCTGGCCTGCGCCGGCCGCATCCCGGCTGTGATCGGGACGATCGATTACCGGGTGGCGGGAACGGTCCTCCGGAAGGGGCTGACCACGCCGTTCCCTCACGAGCTCCAGGCGGTGATGGCGGAAGCCGTCGCCCTCGGGGCCACCGACCTGCTGATGGAGGTGTCTTCCCACAGCGCGGCCCAGGGTCGGATCGAGGGGGTCCGGTTCGATGTGGGGATCTTCACCAACCTCACCAGGGACCACCTCGATTTCCACGGCGACATGGAGTCGTACTTCTCCGCCAAGGCGCAACTCTTCCGCGAATATCTCCCCGCCGGCGGGAAACGCACGGGGATGGCCCTCAACGGGGACGATCCGTACGGCGAGCGGCTCGCGCATGAATTTCCCTCCGCGACGACGTTCGGGTTCTCCCGCTCCTGGGACATTCACCCGGAGGAGATGACGATGACATGGGAGGGGACCCGGATGGTCCTGGCGACGCCGGCCGGTCCCCTGGCGCTGCGGTCCCCCCTGATCGGGGCGCACAACGTGTCCAACATGATGGCGGCCGTCGCCGGAGGACTCCTGCTCTCCGTGCCGCCCGAGACCGTTGCCGCCGGGATCGCCGCCACCGGCGTCATCCCGGGCCGGCGGGAGCCGATCCCGAACGAGCGCGGGCTCCACGTGTTCGTGGACTACGCCCACACCCCGGACGGGATGGACCGGGTCCTCTCGACCCTGCGCGGCTTGACGGACGGGCGGCTTGTCACCGTGTTCGGCTGCGGCGGAAACCGCGACCGCGGGAAGCGCCCGGGGATGGGCCGGGTGGCCGCGCTGCGGTCCGATGTCGTGGTGGTGACCTCCGACAACCCGCGGAACGAGGACCCCGGGGCGATCCTCGCGGAGATCGTCCCGGGGTTGACGTCGGAGGGCTTTGTGGAAGCGCGTGGACCGGCTGTCTGGCGGGAAGGGTTCTTCCGCGTGGAAGCCGACAGGAAAGCGGCGATCGCCCTTGCCCTCTCCCTCGCGGAACCGGGGGACACGGTGGCGATCGTCGGGAAAGGACACGAGGATGTCCAGATCACCGGAGACCGGCGCCTGCCGTTCGACGACCGGCAAGCGGTCCGGGATGTGCTCGCGGCATGGAAGTAGGATGACGCTCCCGGAGGTGATCGGGGCGATCCACCCGTTGCGGGAGGCTGGGGGGATCTCCCCGTCGGAGCCGATCGGGGTAGTGACCGCGGACAGTCGCGAGGTTCAGCGGGGTTCCGTCTTCATCGCGCTCAAGGGGGAGCGCGCCGACGGCGCGGACTTCGTCGGAGAGGCGTTCGGGAAGGGCGCGCTCGCGGCGATCGTCTCGGAGGCGGGCGCGCGGAAGGTCTCCGGAGGCCTGGTCCGGTCGAAGCCCGTCTTCGTCGTCCACGATCCGGTGGAAGCCCTCGGCGATATGGCCCGGGCCCATCGGGATCGCCACCGGGATATTCCCCTGGTGGGGATCACGGGGAGTTCCGGAAAGACGACCACGAAGGAGATGCTCTTCTGCCTCCTCTCCCGGTCGCGCCGGGTGCTGCGCAATCCGGGAAACCGGAACAACCTGATCGGGATGCCCCTGGCGCTGCTCGAACTGTCCGGGGAACACGATGCGGCGATCCTGGAGATGGGCTCCAACGCGCCGGGGGAGATCGCGCGGCTGGCCGGTATCGCCTCCCCCGACATCGCGGTGATCACGAACATCGCCCCCGCGCACCTCGAGGGGTTCCGCACCATGGAGGGGGTGGCGCGCGAGAAGGGGGACCTCTTCCGCGCCCTGGGCAATTCGGGCACCGCCGTGGTCAACGCCACCGATCTCCGCGTGGTCCGCGAGGCGGGCCGTTGCCGCGCCGAAAAGGTCCATTACGGCGTCGCGCTGAACGACTTTTCCGGACGGATCGTCTCCATGTCCGATGCGGGGATGCGGATCGCCGTCCGGACGCCGGCGGGGGAGTTCTCTTCCTTCGTGGGAGTCGCCGGGGAACACCACCTCATGAACGCGCTCGCGGCCACGGCCGCGGCCTTCACGCTCGGGATGCGCCCCGCGGAGATGGAGGAGGGGTTCTCCGGATTCGTTTCCGTGCCGGGCCGGTTTCACCCGGTTCCGCTCCGGGGCGGCGGGCTCCTCCTGGACGACAGCTACAACGCCAACCCCGCGTCCACCGAAGCGGCGCTTCGCTCCCTTGCGTCGCTGGCCCGCGGCCGTCGCACGGTCGTCGTGTTCGGAGACATGCTCGAACTCGGGGAGAGCTCCTCCGCGTCCCATGTCCGCATCGGACACCTGATCGCCTCGCTCTGCGTGGACCGGCTCTTCGCGTTCGGCGCCGGGGCGGCCCAGGCGGCGCGTGGGGCGCAGGACGGCGGGATGAGCGGCGCCGCGATCGATCACACGACCGACCGGGAGCGGCTCCGGGAGACGGTGCGCGGATCCGTCGCGGAAGGGGACGTGATCCTGGTGAAGGGATCGCGGGGGATGCGGCTGGACGAGGTGGTGGAGGACATCCTGGAGGTCCTGGCGTAAGAGAATGCTCTATCACCTCCTATTTCCGCTTCATGCGAGCTACTCGTTCTTCAACGTGTTCCGGTACATCACGTTCCGGACGATCTACGCGGCGATCACCGCGCTGCTGATCTCCTTCCTCCTCGGCCCCTGGCTGATCCGGGTCCTCCGGGGTCACCAGATCGGGCAGACCATCCGGCGGGACGGCCCGGAGAGCCACCTCACCAAGGAGGGAACACCGACGATGGGAGGGCTGCTCATCGTCCCCGCGGTGGTCATCCCGACGCTGCTGTGGGCGAACCTCGCAAGCCCGTACATCTGGATCGCCGTGTTCGTGACGATCGGGTTCGGCGCGATCGGCTTCATCGACGACTACAAGAAGGTCATCCGGAAAGACACGAAGGGGCTGAGCCCGCGCCTGAAGCTGGTCGCCCAGTTCGCCCTCGCCGCCGCCGCCGCGGGGCTCATCTACATGGACATCGGCATCAAGGACACGGTGAACATCCCGTTCTTCAAGAACGTCCGGCCCTCTCTCGGGTTCCTCTACATCCCGTTCATCGTCCTGGTGATCGTCGGGTCCTCCAACGCGGTGAACCTGACCGACGGGCTGGACGGGCTCGCGATCGGCCCCTCCATCATCGCCGCCGGGACGTACATGCTCTTCGCCTACCTCACGGGCCACGTGAAGATCGCGAATTACCTCCAGATCCAGTACGTCCCGGGCGTGGGGGAGCTGACGATCTTCTGCGGCGCCATCGCGGGGGCGGGATTGGGTTTCCTCTGGTACAACGCCTACCCGGCGCAACTGTTCATGGGGGATACGGGTTCCCTTGCCCTGGGCGGCGCGTTGGGAGCGGTGGCGGTGATGGTGAAGCAGGAGATCGTCCTTGCGCTGGTGGGGGGCGTCTTCGTGGTGGAGGCCCTCTCGGTGATCTTCCAGGTGACCTCCTACAAGACCCGGAAGAAAAGGATCTTCCGGATGGCGCCGATCCACCATCACTTCGAGCTGCAGGGATGGGCCGAGCCCAAGATCATCGTCCGGTTCTGGATCATCTCGATCATCCTCGCGCTGCTGGCGATCAGCACGCTGAAGATCCGGTGACCATGGGGACCTTCACGGGGAGACAGGTGATCGTGGCGGGGGCCGGGCGGTCCGGGTTTCTCGCGGCGCGCCTGCTGGCCGGGGAGGGAGCCCGGGTGACGCTCCGGGACGACCGCCCCCGCGCGGACGTGGAGGCGTCGCTGGGCGAGAAGATCCCCGCGGCGATCGCCTTCCTCCGGGGGATGCCGACGGGAGAGGATGTCCCGGGGACGGCGCTGGTCGTCGTATCGCCCGGCGTGCCCCGGGAGAAACTCCCGCTGTCGGCGCTCTCCGCGGCGGGCCTCCCGGTGTGGGGGGAGCTCGAGCTCGGGTTCCGGCGCTTTCTGGGGAAGGTGGCGGCGATCACGGGAACCAACGGCAAGTCCACGGTGACCACCCTCGTCGGAGGAATGGCATCCCGCGCCTTTCCCCGGGTGTTCGTCGGGGGGAACCTCGGGACGCCGTTCGTCGCCGCCGCGGGGGCTCCCTGGGACTGGGGCGTGGTGGAAGTTTCCAGTTTCCAGCTCGAATCGATCGGATCGTTCCGTCCCCGGGTGGCGGCGCTGTTGAACCTCAGCGAGGACCACCGCGACCGGTACGCGGGGAAGGAAGCGTATTTCGAGGCCAAGATGGCCGTCTTCCGCAACCAGGATCCATCGGACACCGCGGTCGTCAATGCCGACGATCCGGAGGTGACCGCGCGCCTGGGTTCGATCCGGGCGCGGAGGATCCCGTTCTCCGCGAGGCGCACCCTGGCGGAGGGCGCCTTCCTTTCCGGGGAGGAGATGGTGCTCCGGACGGCGGCGGGGGAGGAGCGATACCCCCGAAGGGAACTGAAGATCCGGGGCCTGCAGAATGTGGAGAACGCTCTTGCGGCGATCGCCGTGGCCCGTTCGATGGAGGTCCCGCCGGCGGAGGTGCGGGCGGAGCTCTCGCGGTTCCCGGGATTGCCGCACCGGGTGGAGTTCGTCCGGTCGGTCGGGGGAGTGTCGTACTACAACGACTCCAAGGGGACCAACGTGGGCGCGGTTCTCGCCGCACTCGAGGGATTCCCCGAACCGGTGGTCCTGATCGCCGGGGGCAAGGACAAGGGGGTGGACTTCCGGCCCCTGCGGGCCTCCCTCGGCCGAAAAGCCCGGGCCGTCGTGCTGCTGGGGGAGGCCAGGGACCGGATGGCGAGGGAGCTGGCGGGGGCGGCGCCGATCTCCGTCTCCGGCACGCTCCCCCAGGCGGTGCGCGCGGCGGCCGAAGCCGCACGGAAGGGGGACGCGGTCGTCTTCTCGCCCGCGTGCTCGAGCTTCGACATGTTCCGCAATTTCGAGGAGCGCGGAGAGGCGTTCCGCAAGGCCGTGGGGGAGCTGCCCGGATGAACCCCGGCAAGCGTCACGAGAACCTGGTGCTCGCATTGTGCGTGCTGTCCCTCGCGGTTCTGGGCCTCATCATGATCTACAGCGCGACGAACGTCATGGCGGGATCGTCTCCCCGGTACGGGTTCGACCCGGCGTACTTCTTCAAACGCCAGGTCCTGTTCCTGGCGATCGGGATCTCGATCGCCATGGGCTTGTCGCGCCTCGACCATGACTTCTACCGCAGGCGGATCGGATGGTTTCTCGGGGCGGCCATCCTGCTGCTGCTCCTGGTGTATTTCCCGGGGATCAAGCACACGGCGAACGGCGCTTCCCGGTGGATCAACCTGCGCCTCTTCACCTTCCAGCCCTCCGAGTTCGCCAAGTTCGTCCTGCTCGCCTTCGCCGCGTGGGGCATCGACCGGAACGGGGAGAATCCGAAAAAGGGGTACCGCGCCTTCCTCCCGATGTTAGCGGTGATGGGGCTGTTCGTCGCGGTGATCCTCCAGGAGCCCGACTTCGGGATGGCCGTCGTGATCCTCGTGTCGTTCCTCACGATCGTGTTCATCGCCGGATTCCCGTGGAAGCTTCTCGCGGCCTTCGCCGCCGCGGGCGCCGCGGGCGCCGCCGTCCTGATCCTGGCCAAGCCGTACCGGGTCGCGCGGATCCACGCGTTCCTCGACCCGATCTCGCAGGCCCAGACGTCGGGGTACCAGGTGGTGCAGTCCCTGATCGCCTTCTCCAACGGGGGTCTCCTCGGGACCGGCGTCGGCGGAGGGAAGCAGAAGCTGTTCTACCTGCCGGAAATCCACACCGACTACATCTTCTCGGTGATCGGGGAGGAGCTCGGGTTTGCCGGCGTGACGCTGGTCGGCGCATGCTTCGTCGTCATGGTGTGGGTGGGGTACCGGATCGCGCGGCGGGCGCGGGACCCGTTCGGCAAGTACCTCGCCATGGGGGTTTCCTCCGTTATCGGCATCCAGGCGCTGATGAACATGATGGTGGGGCTCTCGATGCTCCCCCCGAAGGGCATGGTGTTGCCGTTCCTGAGCTACGGGGGGAGCTCCCTGGTTCTCCATCTGGCGGCGATCGGCGTGCTGATGAACGTATCGCTCAAGGGGGCGGATGGCCTTGTCACTACGGATGATCGTCGCCGGAGGAGGTACCGGTGGGCACGTCTTTCCGGGGATCGCGCTTGCTGAGGCGTTCCTCCTTCTCCGTCCCGACGGCGCTGTCTCCTTCGTCGGTACGGAGGAAGGCCTCGAGGCGCGGGCCGTGCCGGCAAGGGGGTTTCCGATCGATTTCGTCCCTTCCGGCCAGGTCCGGGGGAAGGGGATCGGGGCTCTCACCGGAGTCCTCCGGATGGCTCTCGGATTCCCGGCGGCGGTGGCGGTCTTGAGGCGGCGCCGTCCGGACCTGGTCTTCGGCGTCGGGGGATACGCCTCGGTGCCGGTGGCGCTTGCGGCGGGGCTCTTGCGCATCCCGTTGTTCCTCCAGGAGCAGAACAGCGTGCCCGGGCGTTCGAACCGGTTCCTGGCGCGGAGGGCGTTCCGGGTGTTCGCGGGATTTTCGGCCGCGGTTCCCTTCTTCCCGGCGGATCGGGTCGAGGTCACGGGGAACCCGGTCCGCCCGGAGATCGTCTCCGCGGCAAGGGAACACTCGGGTTCGTTCCCGGCGGAAACGCCGCTCGTGGTGCTGGCGCTGGGAGGATCCCAGGGTGCGCGGGCGATCAACAACCGGGTGCTGGGGATGGCCCGGAGAGCGAAACGGGAGGGGGCGGCGATCCGGTTTCTGCTGCAGACGGGGACGCGGGAGCACGAAGCGGTCGCGCGCCCGGTGCGGGAAGAGACGCTCCCGGTGGATCCGTTTCCGTTCACCGACCGGATCGGGGACTGGTTTCCCCGCTGCCACGCCGTGCTGATGCGCGCGGGAGCCCTCTCGATCGCGGAGGCGGCGCTCTTCGGCCGGCCGTGCGTGCTCGTTCCGTACCCGTTCGCGGCGGACGACCACCAGGCGGGGAACGCGCGGGAGTTCTGCGCTTCGGGCGCAGGGGTGTGGATGCCGGAAGGCGAGGCGACCGAGGAAGCGCTCTGGACGACGTTGTGGAACCTCGGCGGCGACCGGGCCGCGCGGGAGCGCGCGGGAACCGCGGCGGTCGCCTTCTCCCGGCCCTTTGCCGCCGTCGATGCCGTTCGGGCGGCGCTGCGCCTGTCCGGGAAAGCCTTCCGCGAGGGGGGCGCGCCGGATGTATAGAAAGGGGCTCCCCATCCACTTCGTGGGAATCGGCGGCATCGGGATGAGCGGCATCGCCGAGCTGCTCCTGAACCTGGGGTATCGGGTGTCGGGGTCCGACCTGCGGCGCTCCGACACGACCGAACGGCTCGAGGGGCTGGGAGCGGTGGTGTGGACGGGTCACGCGGCTTCGAACGTCCCGGCGGACGGTCACGTGGTGGTCGTATCCTCGGCGGTCCGACCCGGGAATCCCGAGGTTCTCGAGGCGCACCGCCGGAAGATCCCCGTGATCCCGCGCGCCGAGATGCTCGCGGAGCTGATGCGGATGAAGTACGGCATCGCGATCGCCGGAACGCACGGCAAGACCACCACGACCTCCATGGTGGCCACGGTGCTGGCGACGGCCGGCTGGGACCCGACCGCGGTGGTGGGGGGAAAGCTGAACAGCCTCGGTTCCAACGCGAAACTGGGCATGGGGGAATTCCTGGTCGCGGAGGCGGACGAGAGCGACGGCTCCTTCCTGAAGCTTTCGCCCACCGTGGCGGTGGTCACCAACATCGACCCGGAGCACCTCGACTTCTACTCGGGGATCGGCCAGATCAAGGAGACGTTCCTCCACTTCATCAACAAGGTTCCCTTCTACGGGTTCGCGGTCCTGTGCATCGATCACCCCAACGTCCAGGAGTTGATCCCCTCCGTGGAGAAGACCTTCGTCACCTACGGGTTCTCCCGCCATGCGGATTACCGGGCGGACGAGATCGTCGCTTCCGGGATGACGAACCGGTTCGCCGTCTTTTCGAAGGGGAACCGGCTGGGGGAGGTCCTCCTCCGGGCCCCCGGACGCCACAACGTGAGCAACGCCCTGGCGGCGGCGGCGGTCGCCTCGGAGCTCGGGATCCCGTTCGAGCAGGTGCGCGCGGGCCTGTTCGATTACGCCGGCGTGGGGCGGCGCTTCCAGGTGAAGGGAGAGGCCGGCGGCGTCACGGTGGTGGACGACTACGGCCACCACCCGGTGGAAGTCCGGGCGACCCTTGCCGCGGCGCGGGAGGTCTGGCCCGACCGGCGCATCGTCGTGGGGTTTCAACCGCACCGGTATACCCGGACGCGGGCCCTGTTCCGGGAGTTCCTCTCCGCGTTCCACGACGCGGACGTTCTGCTCGTGTTTGACGTGTACTCCGCGGGGGAGGACCCGATCGAGGGCGCCACCGGAGAAGCGTTGTGCCTCGCGGTCCGTGAGCACGGGCACCGGGAGGCCCGGTACGTGGGCAAATCCTCCGAAGCGGGGGAGGCGGTCCGAGCCTTCCTGCGGCCGGGGGATATCTTTCTGACGATGGGGGCAGGCGATGTCTGGAAACTGGGAGAAGGCCTACTCCCGCGGTAGCGGCGGGAGAAGGAGAGAGAAAGAGGCGCCAGTGGTCGTGCGGAGCGTCGAGGTCTCGTTCCACGTGAAATTGCGGGAGTACACGACGATCGGGATCGGGGGCGCCGCCGACCGGATGGCGTTCCCGCGGTCCCCCGCGCAGGTCCGGGAGGTCGTCCTGGCGGAAGGCGCCGCGGGTCGGGAGGTCCGGGTCCTCGGGGCGGGGAGCAACCTCCTCGTCGCGGACGGCGGGGTGTCGGCCACCGTGCTGTGCACCAGGAAGCATCTCTCCAAGGTGGTGTTCCTCTCCGATGAAACGGTTGTCGTCGAAGCGGGAGTGATGCTCCCGCGCCTGGCCGTGCTTTGCGCCCTGTCCGGACTCTCGGGGATGGAGCCGCTCTCGGGGATCCCGGGGACGGTGGGCGGCGCCCTGTCGATGAACGCCGGGGCCTACGGGCAGAGCATCGGGGAACGGGTGGAGTGGGTGGAAGTGGTCGACCCCGGGGGGGAGATCCACCGGATCGAGGCGCGGGCGATCCGGTTCGGGTACCGGGAAGCGGAGTACCCCGTTCGGGGGATCGTGGTCCGGGCGGGGTTCCGGTTCGTTCCCGGGACGCGGGAGACCGTGTTCGAACAGATGCGGCAGATGAACGAGAGGCGTCGGAGCAGGCAACCGTGGGGAGAGCGGACCTTCGGATCCACGTTCCGCAATCCCCGGGAGGGGAAGGAGAAGGCCGCGCAGTTGCTGGAGCGAGCGGGGATGAAGGGCGAGCGGGAAGGGGACGCCTGCTTCTCCGTGAAGCACGCCAACTTCCTCGTGAACCAGGGATGCGCCACCGCGGCCGACGTCCGTCGGCTCATGTCCCGCGGCCAGAGCGCGGTGCGGGTATCGTGCGGCGTCCTGCTCGTTCCCGAAGTGAAGATGTGGGGGGAATTCGATGTCTGACCGATCCGCGTTCTCGGGGAGGAAAGTGGGCGTGTTCCTGGGCGGGGTCTCCGCGGAGCGGGAAGTCTCCCTGCGGACGGGAGCCGCCGCCGCCGCCGCGCTGCGGCGGCTCGGGTGCGACGTCCGCGAGATCGACATCCGGGAAGACTGGCTGGGGACGGTCCGCGATGCGGGCGTCGACGTCGCGTTTCTCGCGCTGCACGGACGATTCGGGGAGGACGGCTGCATCCAGGCGGCGTGCGAACTCGCCCGGCTCCCGTACACGGGGTCCGGGGTCGCCGCCTCGGCCGTCGCGATGAGCAAGCTGCTCGGGAAACGGTTGGCCGCCTCGGCGGGCGTGCCGTGCGCGCCGGACGCTGTCTACGAGGGGGCGGATCTTTCGGGAGCCAGGCCGCCCGATTTCGGCTTCCCCCTGGTGGTGAAGCCCGACCGGGAAGGGTCCACGGTCGGCATCACGATCGTCCGCGACCCTTCGTTGTGGGAGGCGGCGCTGTCCGAGGCATCCCGGCATGACCGGCGCGTCCTCGTGGAGGGATTCGTCCCCGGCCGGGAGATCACTGTCGGGATTCTGAACGGGAAGGTCCTCCCCTCCATCGAGATCGTCCCGAAATCCGGCTTCTACGACTACCGGTCGAAGTACACCGCGGGACAGACGGAGTACGTGATCCCGGTGCCGATGGACCGGGACATCCTGCTACGGGCCGCGGAGTACACCCGGCGGGCCGCCAGGGTGATGGGGCTGCGGGGTGCCGCCCGGCTCGACTATCGCGTGGATCCGGCGGGGAACGTCTTCTTCCTCGAGGCGAACACGATCCCGGGAATGACGGAAACGAGCCTGCTGCCCAAGGCCGCGAAGTTCGACGGCCTCTCCTTCGACGACCTGGTCGCGGAGATCCTTTCCGACGCGGGGTTGGAAAAATAGATGATCGAGTACCGCGCATACCACAAGACCCGTCCCGGGAAGCGGGCGCGCTCCGGGCGGGCCGTGCGGAAGAAGGAGAAGGCCCGGACGGGGGAGCGGAGGCCGCTGCAGACACGGCTGCGCCTGATCGGGTGGATCGCCGCCGCCTTGCTCTCCGTGGCGTTCACGGGGGTGGCGTTCGCTTCCGCCTACTCGTGGCTCACGCGATCCCCGCTCTTCACCGTGCGCACCGTGGACATGAACCGGTGCGCGAACGTCTCGCTCGAGGAAGTGTGGGCCGTCGTTCGGGGCGGCGGACCGGGAACCCTCTGGTCGGTCCCGGCGAAGGAGGTGGCGGGACGCCTGTCCAGGCATCCCTGGGTCCGCTCCGTTTCGGTCCGCAAGTCGTTCCCGGACCGGCTCGTGGTGCGGGTCGAGGAACGGAAACCCGTGGCGATGGTGAACCTGGACGCGCTCCATTACCTCGACGAGGAGGGAAGGCCGTTCCGGCGGCTGACCGCGTACGATCCGAAGAACCTGGCCATCGTAACGGGGTTCTCGCGGCAGGAACTCCTGCGGAAGGATCCGGTGACGGTCGGGGACCTGCGGAAGACGCTCGAGCTGCTCCGGGGGGTCGAGGCGGGCGCGCTCCGCCAGAACGTGTCCGAGATCCATTTCGATGCCCAGGAGGGCTACACGGTGGTGACCCGGGACGCGGGGCTGCAGCTCAAGGTGGGGACGATGGACGTAAAGGAGGCGATCCGCCGGATCGAGGCGGCCATGCCCAGGATATCCGGGATGGCCAGGTCTTCCGGGATCGTCGATCTCAAGACGGAAGGCCGCATCTTCGTGCGGTCGGGGGAGTGAATGGACACGATGACGAATGATCAGGTGATCGCGGGACTGGATGTCGGGTCGAGCCGGGTGACCACGGTCCTCGGCAGGAGGACGCAGGACGGGGTGGAGATCCTCGGGATGGGGGAGTGCCCCACCGACGGGATGCGCAAGGGGGCCGTGGTGAACGTCGACGCCACGGTGAAATCGATCCGGCAAAGCATCACGGAGGCGGAGCGGATGACGGGGCTGACCGTCGGATCGGTCTTCGTCGGAATCTCCGGGCCGCTGATCAAGTCGTTCAACAGCCACGCGGCCATATCCGTCAAGAACGAGCACGAGGTCACCGACGCCGACTTCTCCCGGGTGCTCGAGATCGCGCGCACCGTGGAGCTGCCGAACGACCGGGAGATCCTGCACGTACTCACGCAGGAATTCATCGTCGACGACATGGCCGGGATCAAGGACCCCCGCGGAATGACCGGCATCCGGCTCGACGCCCGCGTGCACGTCGTGACCAACGACGTCCCGGGGGCGCGAAACCTGGCGCGGTGCGTGGAGAAGGCGGACTTCGACGTCGAAAGCTTCGTCCTCTCGCCGCTGGCATCGGCCGAGGCGGTGCTTACCCCCGAAGAGCGGGAAGTCGGCGTGGCGCTGATGGACTTCGGCGGCGGGACCGTGGAGATGGTGATCTTCCACAACGGCGCCCTGCGGCACACCTACGTGCTGCCCCTCGGGGGAGGCAACATCACCTCCGACGTCGCCATCGGGCTGAAGCTTCCCCAGTCGGACGCGGAAATCCTGAAGGTCTCCTCGGGCTGCGCGATGATCCAGAAGGTGCGGCGGGACGAACTGGTGGAACTGCCGGGGGTCGGCGGGCGGCTTCCCCGTCCGATCCGGCGGCAATATCTCAGCGAAATCATCGAGCCGCGCGCGGAAGAGATCCTCACGCTCCTGCGGAAGGAGATCCTCCGGTCCGGTTACGAGGAGAACCTCGGCGCCGGGGTGGTGCTCACGGGCGGCGGATCGAAGCTGGACGGCCTCACCGACCTCGGGGAGCGCGTGTTCAAGCTCCCCTTCCGGAGGGGGAACCCGATCGGAATCGGAGGATTGGTCGAGGTCGTGAACGGTCCGGCGTTCGCCACGGGGGTGGGGTTGGTCCAGTACGGCGCGAAGGCGTCGGAGAGGATCTACCGGCCGTCGGAGTCCGAGGCGGGCGGCGGGATGATCGACCGGTTCAAGCGTTACCTCTCGGAATACTTCTGATACGGAAACCCGGGGAAAAGGAGGCACGGATGGCCAGAACGGAGCAGGGGGCAAGGGGGAAACGGACGTTCACGATCATCGAGGAGAACCGCTGCCACGCCGTCATCAAGGTGCTCGGCGTAGGCGGCGGGGGCGGCAACGCCATCAACACCATGATCGAGGAGGGATTGCAGGGCGTCGAGTTCATCGCCGCGAACACCGACGCGCAGGCGCTCTCCCGGAACCTGGCGCCCCTGAAGATCCAGTTGGGGACCCGCCTGACCAAGGGGCTGGGCGCGGGAGCCAATCCCGACGTGGGACGGGAGGCGGCCCTCGAGGACCGCGACCTGCTTCGCGAGTCTCTCTCCGGCGCCGACATGGTGTTCATCACGGCGGGTCTGGGCGGCGGCACGGGAACCGGCGCGGGGCCGGTGGTCGCCGAGGTGGCGAAGGAGGTGGGGGCCCTGACGGTGGCCGTCGTGACGCGGCCGTTCTCCTTCGAGGGATCCACCCGGAAACGGCAGGCGGAGGGCGGGACGAAGGAGTTGCGGAGCCTGGTGGACACGATCATCGTCATACCGAACGAGAAGCTGCTCCTGATCGCCGGGAAGGAGATGCGGTTCGTCGAGGCGTTCCGCAAGGTGGACGACGTGCTCTTCCAGGCGGTCCGCGGAATCTCCGAGCTGGTCACGAAGCCCGGGTACATCAACCTCGATTTCGCGGACGTGAAGACGATCATGTCGGGGATGGGCGTGGCGCTGATGGGCACGGGGGCGGCCTCCGGCCAGAACCGGGCCGTTGCCGCCGCGGAGAAGGCGATCTCGAGCCCTCTCCTCGAGGATGTCTCGATCCGCGGCGCCCGCGGGGTCCTCATCAACATCACCGCGGGGACCTCCCTTTCCCTGAGCGAGGTGAACGACGCGGCGAGCCTGGTCCGCGAGGAGGCCTCCGACGAGGCGAATATCATCTTCGGAACCGTGATCGACGAATCGCTCGGAGACGAACTGAAGGTCACGGTGATCGCGACCGGGTTCGAGCTGGGCGCCGCGGAGGGGCCGTTGAGGAACCCGCGGAAGGGGATCAAGCTGGTCAGCCGGGCCGATGACCTGCAGACGCCGGCGTTCCTGAGAGCCGCCGCGTCAAAGACCTTCGAGGAGCGCCTTGAGGACCTCCCCCTGATCGACAAGGAGGTGGAGATCGAATCGCTCGATGAGTTCGAGATTCCCACGTTCCTCCGCCGGCGGGGGGAATAGGGAGTCGTGGGAAGGCCGCGCCGCGGGAGCGCCCGGCCAGAGAACGAGATCTTCGCCGTACACAAGGATTGGGGAGGCAAATTCCGCGTCGCGCTGGCCTACCCCAACCGGTATGCGGCGGGGATGTCGAACCTCGGGTTCCTGCTGATCCACGCGCGGATCAATGCCCGGCAGGACGCCCTGTGCGAGCGGGTCTTCCTTTCCGGCGAGGGGGGGCGGGTTCCCCCCCCGCGAGGACACGGGGCCGGATCCCGGAGTTCGGCCCGGGAGGGGAGGACGCTGGAGAGCGGCCGCCCCCTCTCTTCATACGACGTCGTCGCCGTCTCCCTCTCCTACGAGAACGACCTGCTGAACGTGCCCGCGATCCTCTCCGCGGGCGGAGTCCCTCCGTTCCGGGAGGACCGGGCCGCCTCCGGCGGCCGGCACCCCCTGGTGGTCGCCGGCGGATTCGCCGCGTCGCTCAATCCCGAGCCGGTCGGTGTCTTCGCCGATGCCGTCGTGGCGGGGGACGGGGAGCGCGCGGTGGATACCCTGCTGGATCTTGGAACCGGCTCCGCCGGGGATGCCGGCTATCTCCGGGAACTCTCCGCGATCCCGGGAGTGTACGTCCCCGCGGGGTACCGCCTTGCGTGCGAGCCGTCGCCCTTCCCTTCGGCACCCGCGGGCGGGCTGCCGGCGCTCCGGGCGATCGAACCGCTTCCGGGATTCCCCGCCCGCGTCGCGCGCGAATGCATCGACCTCCGCACCCTGTCCCCGGCGCCGCCCGTCGTTCTTTCGCCGGATTCGGAACTCGGCAACATGTCCCTCGTCGAGACATCCCGCGGGTGCCCGAGGATGTGCGGGTTCTGCGCGGCGGCCCACGCATGCCCCTCCTTCCGGGAGTTTTCCCTCGACCGGGTGCGCGCCGCGGTCGACGCGGCGTGGCCCCATCGCAGAAAGGTCGGTCTCATCGGGGCGGCGGTCCTGGACTGGCGTCCGTTCCGGGAACTGGCGCGGGAGATCCTTGACCGGGGGGGGACCGTTTCGCCGGCCTCCGTGCGCGCGGACCTCGTCGACGAAGAGATCGCGGACATCCTCGCGCGGAGCGGGCTCCGCACCGTGGCGCTGGCGCCGGAGTGCGGCGACGAGCGGCTGCGGGCGCGGGTGGGGAAACGGGTCCCGGACGAGACGTTCTTCCTTGCCGCGGAGATCCTCGCCCGTTCGGGGATCGTTTCGTACAAGCTGTACTTCCTGCTCGGACTTCCGGGGGTGCCGCGGGAGGAAGAGGTCGACGGGATCGCGCGGTTCCTCCGGGCCTTCCGGGAGCGCGTACTCGTGGTGGCGCGCGGGGTCGGCCGGATGGGCGTGGTGACGGCGGTCCTCTCCCCCTTCGTCCCGAAGCCGTTCACGCCGCTGCAGTGGGCGCCGATGATGCCGGAGGAGGAACTGGAAGCACGGGTGCGGGACATTGCCGCCGCGGTTCGAGGGATCCCCAACGTGCGGGTCCCGCGGGAGCGGCCGAGGGACGCGATCGCGCAAGGGTACCTCGGGCTCTCGGACCGCCGTGTGGCGACGGATCTTCGCGCCGCCGCCCGCGGGAAACTCGTGCGCACCACGCCGGGGTTCCCGGGGGCGCTGGCGTCGGTCGTCTTCCGGGAAAAGGGGGCCGGGGAGTACCTTCCCTGGGAGGTGATCGAAGGCGGTCTGCCGAGGAGCGCGCTGCGCACCCGCTACGAGGCCTACTTCCGGGAGTAGTCTAGTGCAGCGTCTCGCAAATACCCTGGCATTCGAGCGCCGCTGCGTCAGGCTATTTGCGAGACGCTGCACTCACCCCGCCGAGACCCGCACCATCACGTTCCGGGTGCGGGGGCCGTCGAACTCGCACAGGAAGACCGACTGCCAGGTCCCGAGAACCAGTTGGCCGGCCTCGACGAACACGACGACGCTCGATCCGACGAGGCTGGACTTGATGTGCGCGTGGGAATTCCCCTCCGTGTGGAGGTATGTCCCGTCGGAAGGGGCGACCTGCTCGAGGCGGTCCAGGAGGTCGCGCCGCACGTTCGGGTCGGCGTTCTCGTTGATGGTCACCGCCGCCGTGGTGTGGGGGATGAAGATGCTGCACATGCCGCTTTTCACCCCGCTTTCGCGCACCACGTGCCGCACCTGCGGCATGATATCGATCAACTGCTGCGCGCTTTCCGTCTTCACGCTGATCGTTTTGAACGCCATGTCCGGTTCTCCGCTCCGTCCCGCGAGGTGCTTCCTTCTTAACACGGCAACCCGCGAAAGGGCAAGCGGAAGCGGGGGAAACAGGGGATGCCGTCCGCCGCGACCCCGGACGCATCCCCCTCCCGACGTTCACTCCCCGCCGGTCAGCAGGTGCGTCCTCGCCAGCTCGTCCCACCGGTCGCCGCCCAGGATCCGCGCGAGCCCTTCGACCGGCAGACCGCCGTCCTGCAGGACCGGGCCGAGATGTTCGGGGTTCACCGGATGGAGCGTGCCCAGCGCGTTCTCCATCCAGGCCCTGGCCAGTTTCCCCGAGAGGAGATTCCGGAGATCCGCGGCGATCCGGGGGGACCTCACCTTGAACAGCCAGCCTTTTCCGTACGGGTCCGCGCCGAGGAGCGCGGGGGACCGGAGCGCCTCCGGGTTCACCGCGACGACCTCGCCGTCCACCGGGGACAGCATCGGGATCTTCACGGATCCGACCACGAGGCTCCACGCCTTGTCCCCCTGGGCCAGGCGGGCGCCGACGCCGGGCAGCTCGATGGAGTCCACCGGCCCGACGAGCTTATGCGCGAAGTCGTCCATCCCGACGACGCCGATGGAGTCCGGCTCGGGGCGAAGCCACCCGTGCCCCTGGTGGTAGAAGAGCCCCTCGGGGATCCGGAAATATCCCATGGAGCCGGCGGGTCCCCCTTGCTTCTCCGCGGCCGGCCTGTAGGCCAGGTACCGGGAAAAGTAGATGAACGCCGCCAGGAAGGCCATGACGATGATGTACTCGACGCCCTTCGTGGCAAAGATGTCTACGAAGCGGAAACCTTCCATTGCAGGACCTCCGTTTCCTTGGGATGGGTCTTCTCCACTTCCGGGAACGCCGGGTGCGCGTTCATGATCGGCATGCGGCTCACGATCCAGCGGAACGCCCAGATTTCCATGCAGATGACCGCGGCGGTCACCCACACTTCAGCCCACGAAGGATAGTACCGGTTCGCGGAGTACCACTTGAATGCGATCACGGAGACGTTCAACCGGTTGAGGATGACGCCGAGCGCCGTGATGAACGCGGAGATCTGCACGAGCCGGACGTTGTTCTTCAGGATGGCGATCGTGAAGAGGATGATCGGGAGAACGATCCCCCCGACGATCTCGACGAGGTACCAGTACCCCATCGGGGTGTCGATCAGCGCCCAATGGCTCCCGTGGACGAAGTCGATCACTTTCAGGAAGAAGTAGGCAAAGAGCGCGCCGAGCGCGCCCTTGGCCATCCCCAGCAGGATGTCGTCGAAGGAGGCATGGTGACGCGGGTCGATCTGGTCCCGGAAGATCCGGTGGCTGAGCGAGCTCTCGGCGATCACCATGGACAGGCCGGCGAAGACGCTCGACACGAAGAACAGGATCGGGATGTTGCCCGAATACCAAAGGGGGTGGATCTTGTTGGACGCCATCATGAACAGGGCGCCCAGGCCCGACTGGTGGAGCGTCGACAAGGTGATGCCGAAGATGACCGCCCCGGTCGTGCAGAGCTTCGCGTACTTGCGGATCTTCGGCCAGTACAGCCATTCGGTGACCGCCGGGAAGATCTCGACGAACTGGCAGATCGTGTACAGAAGGAAGTGCCACGCCACCAGGAAGAGCACCGAGCTGTACCCGAAGGCGTTTCCGATGATCGGGTTGATGACGTTCCATGGCCGGCCCAGGTCGAGGAGCAGGGCGCCCGCGTAGAAGCAGTACGCGAGGAAGCCGTTCAGCACGGTGGCCCGCAGGATCGGCTCGTACTTCTTGAAGTTGAGGATGTGGACGACGAAGCAAAGGGTGTAGGCGCCGCCCGCGAAAGCCACGCCCGTCACGACGTCGAACCCGATCCAGATCCCCCAGGGGTATTCCTGGGAGAGGTTCGTGATCGAACCAAGCCCGTAGGCGAAGCGGATGACGATGAGGATGAGTCCACCAAGGATGATCCATCCGCTGATGACGTTGAACGGCGTGAGGATCTTCCCCTTCGGCTTCAATTCCCCGAGGAGGAACCGGATAAACCCCTTGACGGTGTCGGCCCCGGTGGGGGATTTGGCATGGGGAAAGGCCACGGCGTTATTTTTCTCCATGTCCGGTCTCCTTGTCGTTGTTATGGGTAAGGTAGTTCAAACCGTAGAGTAACGTCGGCCAGAGGATGAAGATGTGCGGCACCGCGTACAGGAACCCGGTGGTCTTCTCGGGGTACGGGGTGCTCCCGACGTTCATGCGGAAATCGAGCTTCTCGACGGGGACGCTGGAAAGGAAGAGCATGCTCGTGCCCCCGGCCTCGTGCTCGCCGTATATGTACGGATGGTACTTGTCGGGGTTCTGGTAGATGCGCTGCCGCGCGATCTCGATCAGCTCCCGGCGCTTCCCGAAGAACGACGCCCCTTCGGGGCAGGCGTCCACGCACGCGGGCTGCTCCCCGTTCTTGACCCGGTCGAAGCAGAAGACGCACTTTTTCAGGTACGGCAGAGCGCTGTTGTATTCGTATTTCGGAGCGTCGAAGGGGCAGGACACCATGCAGTACCGGCACCCCATGCACCGGTCCTTGTTGTACTTCACCGGCCCTTCGGGGGTCTTCTCCAGCGCCTTCACGAGACAGGCGGTCGCGCAGGCCGGCTGGTTGCAGTGCATGCACTGTTTCCGGACGAAGATCGGCTTGTCCGGGTCCTTGGGGTTCGGGTACTTGTTCAGCACGGTGAAGGCTTCGGGGGTCGTGTCCCGCTTCTTCTCGAAGACGCTTTCGCTGCTGAAGGAGACCTCCGGCCTGGGCAACCCGTTCTTCTCGTTGCACGCTTCTTCGCAACTGCGACACCCGATGCACTTCGTCGTGTCGATCAGCATCCCGTAGAACTCCATCCCTTTCGGATCGGCCTCCGGGGCCGTCGCCGCCTGCGCCGGCTTCCGGCCGCCCGCGAGCAGTGCGCCCCCGGCCGCCCCCGCGACTTTCAGGAAGTTCCTTCTGCTGATGGTCATCTGTTCGCTCCTTCCGTGGTTTGCGATATCAGCGGAAATATTTCCGGATCGCAATCTGCAGAATTTCGCCGTCCATCGTTTCCATGATGCCTTCGGCGTGGATCCCGCCGTCCGGAAGGGTGATCCCGACCTCCTGGGGGACCGCCCGGTGAAGACACAGGAACTCCGAGAAGCTCCTCGCTTCCCGCGCCACCCATGCGGAGGCCTCCGCGCCGATCCGGAGCTTCTTCAGATTCCGGGGGATGTCGGACGGACGGACCTCGAACGCCCATCCCTTCCCGTAGGGGTCCCTTTTCGAACCTTGCGGGTCCGCGTTGATCTCCCGGTTCACCGCGCAGACGACGCCGTCGACGGGCGACACGAATTCGATCCTCTTCCCGGACTGGAGCGCGGAAAATGCCGGTTCGCCCTGCCGGAGATGCGCTCCCTCCGCCGGCAGCTCGAACCGGTCGATTCTTCCGAGGATTCTCCGGGCGAACCCGTCCAGACCTACCTGGACCGCGCCGGAGGTTCCAAGCTTCGCCCAGGTGTGCCCGCTGTGGAGGAACAGGCCGCCCGGCGGATCCTCCGATGCGAGGAGCGTCAGTACGCCCGCCGGGAAGGAAAGGACCCCGGATTCGTCCGCCGTCCTCCGCTGTTCCCGCCTGCGGAGGATCAACTCGACGGTGATGCACCCAAGAACCGTGATCAGGACGAGAAGGATGACCATGACGCACCTCCTGACGATTACCCGAGAAATTGACGAACGACCGTCCCCCACTGCGCCTCGTTCAACCTGCCGCTGATATCGGTCTGCGCCTCGCCTCCGTCGGTCTCCGTCATCCCGAGGTCGGACGCGAACGCCCTCTGGAGCCGCTCGACCTCGGACTCGTACCATTTGCGGGCGACGTTTCCGTGGTACAGGCCGTTCAGCGCGTCCCCCTTCAGCCGCATGGTGAAGATCCAGCCGTCGGAGTACGGGTCCCGGTTGAGGATGGAGGGGTCCGCGGTCATCGCGGGATTGACGGTCTTGATGGTCCCGTTCGCGGGCGCCACCAGGCGGGCGGTCCGTTGGCCGGAATGAAGGAGGAAGCAGACCCCGTTTTCCTTCATCGGCATTTCCGCCGCCGGCACCGAGGTGCGATCGATCCTTCCGATCAGGCGCGCCGCGAAGTCGTCGATCCCGACCCGGGCGTTCCCCTCGTCGTCCGTGGACGGCGCAACCCACAGGTGCTTCGGGTGATAGTAATATTCCGGTTTCAGCTGGAAGCCGCGGACGTTCTCCAATCCCTTGTCGGGGCGGTTGACCTCGCCGTACAGGGAGCATTCGTCGTAGTTGTGCGTGGTGCAAAGGCAGTTCAGGGAGGACATCCTGTCGAGCGGGATCATCTTCACCGGATACGCCTTGCAGAACGTCACGGTCTTCGTTTCAAGAAAAGGGCATTTTCTCTCGTTCATCGCCGCACCTCTTCTTCCGCGGTGGTTCCGTTGCCCGCGCCCTTCCGTACGGTGTTTCTCAAGTGGGTCCCGCATGCGGCCGTACCGCCGCGATGACGCCCAGCACGACGTACGCGATCCCGAAGATGATGTATCCCATCGTTCCCACCTCCCTCCGCGGGGATGCCGTCCCGCGCACATGTCCAACGCAATCCCTGTGCCGTAAACGGAATGGAGGGATCCACGCCCCGGAACCCACCGATCGTTCAGGGGAAACAGGGACGGGGTGCTATCCTGCGGCGCGGGCGGGCGGAAGCGGCGATATGGGGAGTTTCTCTACACTCCCGAGTGAGAAATGTTTATATGTTGAAATTTCATGGAGTTGCGGGGTCGAATTTTTCAACACCCGATGGAGAAATTCATCACTCCTTCGGCGCGACCCCCTCCCTTTTCAGGCCGTATTTCTTGATTTTGTTGTAGAGCGTGACCCGGTCGATCCCGAGGGTGTGTGCGGACCGGACGATGTTCCAGTGGTTTTCGTTCAGCACGAGCCGGATGTGCTCCTTCTCGATCTCCTCGAGCGATTTGGCGCCGGGATTCGCTCCCGGGCCTGAGGAAGAGAGACTGACGTCCGCCTCCGTGATGAGGTTCCCCTTCGCGACCACCATCGCCCTCTCGACGACGTTGCGCAGCTCCCGCGCGTTCCCCGGCCATTCGTTGTCCACCATGATCCGCATGGCCCCTTCGCTCACCCCGCGGATCTCCTTCCCCATCTCGATGTTGAATTTCTCGATGAAATGCTCGACCAGGAGCGGGATGTCCTCCCGGCGCTCCCGCAAGGGAGGGATTTGGATGGAGATCACGTTCAGCCGGTAATAGAGGTCCGGCCGGAACCGTCCCTCCGCGATCGCTTTTTTCAGGTCCCGGTTGGTCGCGGCGAGGATCCGCGAGCCGATGGCGATGAGGTCCGAGCCCCCGACGCGCCGGAACTCCCGTTGCTCCAGCACCCTGAGGAGGTCCATCTGCAGCTTGAGGCTGATGTCGCCGATCTCGTCCAGGAAAAGGGTTCCGTCCTGGGCGAGTTCGAGCTTCCCTCTCTTGAGGGCGGCGGCGCCCGTGAACGCCCCCTTTTCGTGCCCGAAGAGCTCGCTCTCCAGCAGGCTCTCCGTGAGGGACGCGCAGGACACGGAGATGAACGGAGCGTTCGTCCGGGGGCTTTCGTCGTGGATCGCCCGTGCGAGCAGTTCCTTCCCCGTTCCGCTCTCGCCCTGGATGAGGACCGTCGAGTTGCTCCTGGCGACGGTACGCGCCAGGTCGAAGATCTCCAGCATCTTCTCGTTCTTGCTGATCATGTCGCGCAGCTTGTACTGCTTCTTCAGCTCCTTCCGGAGAAACTGGTTTTCCTGTACGAGCTTGCGGTGGTCCACGATCTTCCGGATCGTCAGGGAGATGTCGTCCGGATTGAACGGCTTGACGAAGTAGTCGTAAGCGCCCTTCTTCATCGCTTTCACGGCGGTGTCGACCGTCGCGAAGGCGGTCATGATGATCACCAGCATGTCGGGCGACGTCTTGTGGACCTCGTCCATCAACTGGATCCCGTCCATCCCGGGCATCTTGAGGTCCACCAGCATCAGGTCCCAGTTCCTCTCGGGGAGTCGTTCCAGCGCCTTCTTCCCGCCTTCCGCGCACTCCACGTGGTACCCGTCCTCCTCGAGCCAGCTCGTCAGCGATTCCCGGACGATTTCCTCGTCGTCCACGACCATGATGTTCACGGTCTTCTCCATCGTCATTTCCCGCTCCCCCCTCCTGCGTTGGACGCCGCCACGGTGCGGCAATAGGTGCAGAAGTTCCTCCCCTTGGCGTCGACGTCGACCACGGTGTTCGAAAGGTGCATCACGCATTCTCCCGATCGGCAATGGATGAGCCCGAACGTATGCCCCAGCTCGTGGAGGCTCTCCTTGCGCACCCTCTCGAGGAACAGCGGACGATCCGGCGCGCCGCCGTAGAATTCCTGCCTCAGCCTGGCGGTGGAGACGACGGCCGCCGTCCCGCCCAGCTGGGCCTCCCCGAACACGTACGTAAGGATCGGGATGCAAAGGTCCATCCCGGTGATCCCGAGGAGTTTGAGCGCATCCTTCGGAACCTCCCCGAGCAGCTCCTTGAGGATCTTCGTCGAGGAGTGCTGGTTCCGCCCCGCCTCGAAGCTCGCCGGGGGGACGGACATCGGAGGCATCTCCCGGACGGTCGCAAGGAAGGTGTCCGCCACCTCTTTCCTCAGCCACTGGAGGATCACCGGATCGACCGCACCGACGGGCCGGATGTAGATGATGTCGCCGATGTTCCCGGTTTTCCTTTACGAAATGGGGAGCACGATCCGGAGTTGCGTTCCGTTCCCCGGGGCGCTCTCGATGTCCACCTTGCCGTTGTGGCGGGAGACGATGCCGTGGACGACCGACAGGCCCAGTCCGGTCCCTTTCTCCTTCGTGGAGAAGAACGGGTCGAAGATCCGGGCCAGGTTCTCCGCCTCGATGCCGACGCCCGTGTCGCTGATCTCCACCGTCACCATGTTCTCGGCCTCGTCGCACTCGCAACCGATCGTGAGGGTCCCTCCATCTTCCATGGCCTCGCAGGCGTTGACCATGAGGTTGATGAACACCTGCTTCATGTGCGCGGGATCGGCCATGATGTCCGGCAGGGGGCGCATCCGGTTCACCACCTCGATGTTGTTGAGTCTCAGCTTGTTCCCGACGAGGGAGAGGGATTCCTCGACCACCTTGGAAATGCTCATCGGTTTGCACGCCGGTTCCTTCGGCCGCGTGAAATCGAGCAGGTTCTGGACGATGGCGGCCGTTCTCTCGACCTCCCGCCGCATCGTGTCGAGGTACCCCTTGTACTTCCCGACGTCCGCCGGCCCGTGCTGCCCCAGGTCGATCTTCCGCTCCATCAGCCGGATGTACGTGTAGACGCCCGTCAGCGGATTGTTGATCTCGTGCGCGACGGTGGCCGCGAGCGCCCCCACGGCGGCCAGCTTCTCGGAGTGCAGCAGCTGGGACTGGGTCGCCTTGAGCTCCTGCGTCCGCTCCTCCACCTTCTGCTCCAGGTTCCGGATCCCCTCCTGGATCTCCGCGTTGGCCTTCTGGAGGTCCCGGGTCATCTGGTTGAACGACGAGGCCAGGTGCCCCATCTCGTCGTTCGTCGCGACGGGGATGAAATGGTCGAGGTCCCCGCCGGAGATCCTGTGCGTCCCGAGGACAAGTTCCTTGACCGGCCTCGTGAAGAAGTGGATGAGGACCAGCGCGACGATGACGCAGATGGCGACGATCGAGACGACGCTCACGAGGAGCACCTGGCGGCGCCCCTTGGCCATCATCGCATCCACGGCGGCCAGGTCCATCGTGACGTCGATCACCCCGAGAACCTTGATCGACTCGGGGTGCGCATGGCATGTCGCGGAGGAGCATGTCGAATCGTTGTACATGGGATTGATGATTCCGAGTACCCGGTGGCGAGCGTCGGGGCCGGCGTTGTTGTCGGGGGAGTAGAAGATCCTGCTCCGTTCGGAGGTCGCCAGGCGCTCGAGGGGGCGGGCTTCCGAATGGCAACCGTAGCAGGCCTCCCCGCGCTGGTCGACCATCCGGCCCACCTCGCTCTTGTCGGTGGAAAAAAGGATCTTTCCGTCGGAACTGTAGATCCGGACCTTCTCGATCCCCTCCTGCTGACCCATCGTGTTCATGATCTTGTAGGCGGCTTCTTTCCGGTTCTCGAACATGTCGTTCCGGATCGATTTCTTGATCGTTTCGCTGAGCTGGGAGGCGTTCCGGAGGACCGTGACGTCCAGGTCCTCTTGCTGGATGCGGAGGTATACGAAGGCCAGTGCGCCGTTCACGACCAGTATCATCCCGGCGACGCAGAGGATGATCTTCGCGCTGATGCTGTTGTACCACTTCATTTTGTGTACAGTATACACAGATCGCCCATGGTGGAAAGAGGAAAGGGCGGCGTCCGGGCATCCTTATAACCTATCGAAATGATTGATTCCTTTACCGTGCGGAGCGGATCTCCTATAATGGGTCCCCGTGAGTCCGACGGCCCGCCTGATCCTCGCCTCCGAGTCTCCCCGCCGCCGGGAACTTCTCGCCGCGGTCGGCGTTTCCTTCCGCGTGATCCCGTCGGGGGTCGACGAGACCCCTCGGTCGGGCGAGCCGCCGTCGCGGTTCGTCCGCCGGGCCGCCCTCGACAAGGGGGAGGCGGTAGCGAAGCTTCATCCGTCGTCCTTCGTCCTGTCGGCGGACACGATCGTCGTGACGGACGGCAGGATCCTCGGCAAGCCGTCGAACCGCGCGGAGGCGAGGCGGATGCTGTCGCGCCTGGCGGGCCGGGAGCACAAGGTGTACACGGCGGTCTGTCTCCTGGCGGACGGAAATGGGTACCGGGACCTCGGGACGGAGGTGACCCGCGTGCGGTTCCGCCCCCTCACGGCGGCGGAGATCGCCGCGTACGCCCGGACGGGGGAGTGCGACGACAAGGCGGGTGCGTACGCGGCGCAGGGGGCCGGGATGCTCCTCATCGACCGGGTCGTGGGATCGTTCACGAACGTAGTGGGCCTCCCGATGACCCGCGTCGTGGCGATGCTGGAGCGGGCGAGTCTGATCCGGGTCTCCCCGGCGGGACCGTCGTGGTACGTTTTCTCGGGTGGGAAAAGTTGAGTCCCCCCGGGGGGTCGCCGATGGAGGGCGCGCCCGTCAGGGACCGGGTGGCCTGGGTCCGGGGCCGGATCGCGGATGCCTTGCGGCGGTCGGGACGGCCGCCCGGGTCGGTGAAGCTGGTCGCGGTTTCCAAGACGCAGCCGATCGCGCGCATTCTCGAGGCGCACGCGGCGGGGCTTTCGGTGTTCGGCGAAAATTACGTCCAGGAGGCGGCGGAGAAGATCCCGCTGCTTCCCGCGGCCGAGTGGCACCTGATCGGCCGATTGCAGGGAAACAAGGTCCGCAGGGCGGTCTCCCTGTTCTCCTGGCTCCAGACGGCGGATTCCCTCAAGCGCCTGCGGGAGATCTCGCGGTGCGCGGAGGAGTCCGGGAAGACGGTCCGGGTGCTGATCGAGGTCAACCTCGGCGGCGAGGGAAGCAAGACGGGGGCCGCGCCCGGGGATCTTCGCGTCCTCCTCGAGGTTTCCGCCGGACTTCCCGGGATCCGGGTGGCGGGGCTCATGGCGATCCCGCCGTTCCGCGCCGACCCGGAGGAAAGCCGGCCGCACTTCGCGCGTCTGCGGGAACTGCGGGACTCCCTGGCACGGGAGATCCCCGGCGCGGGGCTTGTCGAGTTGTCGATGGGGATGTCCAACGATTTCGGGCAGGCGATCGAGGAAGGAGCTACGATGGTCCGCGTGGGGACCGCGATCTTCGGAAGCCGGCAGGGAAGGGGTTGATATCATGGCGCTCGGATTTCTCGGTGCGGGAAACATGGGGGAGGCGATGATCCGCGGTCTGCTCTCCGCGAAACTGCGCTCCCCGGAGCAGGTCGTGGTATTCGACGCGGCGCCGGGCCGAGGGGAGGAACTGCGCCGCCGGTTCGGGGTCGCCGTCGCACGTTCCGTGGAGGAACTGCTTCGTGACTGCGACACGGTGGTGGTTGCCGTGAAGCCGCAGGTCCTGCCGTCGGTCCTGGCCGGGATCTCGCAGGATGCCGCCCGGGGGAAGACGTTCGTATCGATCGTGGCGGGCGCGAAGGTCGCCCTCTTCGGGAAGGCGCTCGGGGAGGGGGCCCGCGTCGTGCGGACGATGCCCAACATGCCGGCGCTCATCGGGATGGGGAGCACGGGGATCTACTTTCCTCCCGGGCTCGACGCGGCGACCCGGCAGGAGGTCCTCGCCCTGTTTGCCTCCCTCGGAACGGTCGCCGTGGTGCCCGGCGAGGAGATGCTCGACGCGGTGACCGCGCTCTCGGGTTCGGGTCCCGCCTACGCGTTCCTGTTCCTCGAGGCGCTGGCGGACGGCGCGGTGCGAGCGGGAATGGCGCGCGCGGAGGCGCTGCTGCTCGCAGCCTCGACCCTCGAGGGGGCGGCGCGGATGGTTCGGGAGACGGGGAAGCACCCCGCCGAGCTCAAGGACATGGTGATGTCTCCGGGAGGGACGACGGCCGCCGGGGTGGCCGCGCTGGAGCGCGGGGCGTTCCGCGCGACGGTGATGGACGCGGTGCTGTCCGCCTGGCAGCGGTGCCGCGAGCTTTCCGGCTGAAAGGGGGGGAAGGGATGTTCTTGGCGAAGAACCTGATCGAGGCGCTGGCGACGATCATCGACTACGCGCTCTGGGCCTACATGTGGGCATTCATCCTTCGCGCCGTACTGTCGTGGGTCAGTCCCGATCCGTACAACCCGATCGTCCGCGCCCTCTACGCGGTGACCGAACCGGTTCTCTCCCGCCTGCGCCGGAGACTCCCCTTGTTCGCCGGCTCCATCGACTTCGCTCCGATCGTCGCCGTCCTCGTCCTCGTCTTCCTGCAGCGGTTCGTCGTGCGGACGCTGTTCGATCTCGCCCTCCGGATGCCGTGAGCCGCGGGGACGGTCCCTCCGCCACGCTGTCGGTCCGCGTGGTCCCGCGCTCTGCGAAGGAAGGTGTGGCCGGGTTCGAGGGCGGCGTCGTTCGGATCCGTCTCAACGCCCCCCCCGTGGAGGGGCAGGCCAACGATTCCCTCGTCCGGTTTCTTGCCAAGACCCTGGGTGTCCCGAAGAATCGCATCACGCTGGTCGCGGGGGGGAAAGGCCGGAGCAAGATCGTCCGGGTGGACGGCGTCACCGGGAAGGAGCTGATGGCCGCCCTCGGTCTATAGCAATCCGCGGATCAGCCCGCCGTCCACCTGGATCGTCGCCCCGGTGACGTAGGAGGCGCGCTCCGACGCCAGGAACGCGACGACCGCGCCCACCTCCTCGGGCCGCCCGAACCGACCCGCGGGGATCTCCCCGATCCCCGTCTCCATCGCTTCCTCCACGGAGATCCCGTTCTCCCGTGCCCTCCGCTCGATCACCGCGCGAAGCCGATCGGTAAGGACGTAGCCCGGGCAGACGTTGTTGACCGTCACGTTATGTTCGGCGACTTCGCGGGAAAGGGTCTTGGCCATCCCGGCCACGGCGCTGCGGATCGCGTTGGACCGGATGAGATTGTCGATCGGCTGCTTCACGGCGAACGAGGTGAGCATGACGATGCGTCCGAATCGTTGCCGGACCATCCACGGCAGGCACCGCCGGATGCACCGGACGCCGGAGAGGAAATTCAGATGGAAGGCGCTCTCCCAGTCCTCATCGGACGTTCCACCGAATCCGGCGGGAGGGGGTCCCCCGGCGTTGTTCACGAGAATATGCAGCGTGCCGAAAACCCGTTCGACCTCCCCGAAGAGGGTTTCCACGGACGCGGCGCTCGTCACGTCCGCCGGCACCGCCAGCACCGGGTTTCGCGTCCTCGCCTCGACCCGCGCAGCCGCCTCCCGGAGGCGTCCCGCGTCCCGCGCGCAGACGACGACCCGGACGCCCTCGGCCGACAGCGCCTCGGCGCACGAAAGCCCGATCCCTTTGCTGGCGCCGCACACGAGCGCGGCCTTCCCCTGCAGACCGAGGTCCATCGCGATCCTCCTTCATGAACGAACGCGGAGCGTCCCCCCATTGTAGGGCAGGGGAGAACGTCCGCACAGGCGGGTCGGCGGAAAAATGGGGATGGGGAAAATGGCGCACGCCGTGCGGTCATTCCACCCGCTGGATCCACCTGTGGCGGTCCTCGATCTCACCGTACTGGATCCCCGTGATCTCCCGGTACAGGCGCAGGGAGAGATCCCCCGCCCGGCCGCTGTTGACCGGCACCTCCCGGCCGCGGCAGGAGAAGGCGCCCACCGGGGAGATGACCGCCGCCGTCCCCGAGCCGAACGCCTCCGCGAGGGTTCCGTCGGCGGCGCCCCGCAGGACCTCCTCGACTTCGACGGGACGCTCGGCCACCGGGATCTTCCACTCCCTCGCCAGCGTGAGGACGGAGTCCCGCGTAACTCCGGGAAGGATCGATCCTTCGAGCGGGGGCGTGACCAGTTCACCGCGCAGCACGAAAAAGATGTTCATCGTGCCGACCTCTTCCACGAAGCGGCGGTGCTCGGCGTCCAGCCAGAGGACCTGGTCGAACCCCTCCGCCTTGGCGGCCTTTGCCGCGAGGAGGCTCGCCGCGTAATTCGCCCCCGTCTTCGCCTCTCCCAGGCCGCCCCGGGCGGCGCGCACGTACCGCTCCTCGACGAGGATGCGGACCGGCTCGAACCCCCGGGCGTAATAAGCCCCCACCGGCCCGGTGATGACGAAGAAGAGGTATTCCGCCGACGGGCGGACGCCGAGTCCCGCTTCCGTACCGATCATCGTGGGGCGGATGTACAGGGAGGCCCCGCGGGTCCGCGGGATCCACTCCCGATCGAGCCGCACCAGTTCCCTCATGGCGGCGAGCTGGTCCGCGACGGGGATCTCCGGCATGCACAGTCGCGACGCCGACCGGTTCAGCCGCTCGGCGTTCTTGTCGGGGCGGAACAGGCAGACCGACCCGTCCCCCGCGTAGTACGCCTTCAACCCTTCGAAGATCTCCTGGCCGTAATGCAGGACCATCGCGGAGGGGGGGATCGACAGGGGGCCGTACGGGACGATCCGGGGATCGCGCCACCCCGTTCCCTGCGCATACTCCATGAGGAACATGTGGTCCGAGAAGTGGTTGCCGAACCCGAGCTTCTCCCCGCTGCGCGGCTTCGGACGGCGGCGCCCCGAAGCCACCTCTGTCACCGTGATCTTCATTCCCTCTCCCTTCGGAGTTCCCATGGGGGCGCCGGGCAGTTCCGGGCCGCGGACGATAGTTATACCGCAAAGCGTTCGATCCGGAAAGCCGCTCAGGAACGGGGGAATCCGTTTGGGCTTTGGGGTGCCGACGTGTAAGATGAAAAATCCGCACGACATCTCCGGATTGCGGCGGAAAGGAGCGGCAAGAATGAAAAAACGGCTGGCGATGGCGATATGGGCCACGGTCGCGTTTTCGGGGGCGGCGTTCGCCGCGGATGTCCCGGAACTCGCAGGCGACAAGGAGAAGCTCAGCTACAGCATCGGCATGGACATCGGGGGAAACCTGAAGCGGCAATCCATCGAGGTGGATCCGGACCTTCTTGCGGAAGGGTTCAAGGACCGGTACGGCGGCGGGAAGACGATCCTCACCGAGGAGGAGGCTCGCCAGGCGATCATGAACTTCCAGAAGCAGCAGATGGCGAAGCAGGCGGAGACCACGAAACAGCAGGGGGAGAAGAACAAGGCGGAGGGGCAGAAGTTCCTTGCCGGGAACGCGAAGAAAGAGGGCGTGAAGACCTTGCCGAGCGGCCTGCAGTACAAGGTGATCGCGCCCGGAACGGGGAAGAGCCCGACCGCCTCCGACACGGTGACGACCAACTACAAGGGGACGCTGATCGACGGGACGGAGTTCGACAGTTCCTACAAGCGCGGTCAGCCCGCTACCTTCCCGGTATCGGGGGTGATCCCCGGCTGGACCGAGGCGCTCCAGTTGATGAAGGAAGGCGCCAAGTGGCAACTGTTCATCCCGCCCAACCTCGCTTACGGCGAGCGGGGAGCAGGGGGCGAGATCGGGCCCAACGCCGCGTTGGTCTTCGAGGTGGAGCTGATCTCGGTCAAGTGACCCGGTCCGTACGCGGGAGGGGGGCGGCGTGAACCGCTGGTTCCGCGTCGCGGGCGGCGTCGGCTTGAACCTTTGCCTGGGCGCCGCATACGTCTACAGCGTGTTTCTCACCCCTCTCCAGCGAGAGTTCGGCTGGACGCGCTCCGAACTCTCCGTCGCGTTCACCCTCTCGATCGCCTTCATCGCCGCGGGCGTGCTGGTCGGGGGGCGGTGGCAGGACCGCCGGGGTCCCGCCGCCGTCTCCCTTGTCGGCGCCCTCCTCTTTTCCGTGGGGATCTTCCTCTCCCGGTACACCGACTCGCTGGCATGGTTGTACGGCTGCTACGGCGTCGTCGTGGGGCTGGGCAGCGGCATCGGCTACACATGCCCCCTCTCCGTCGGGATGAAGTGGTTCCCCGAGCGGCGGGGGCTGGTCACGGGGTTGATGGTGATGGGATATGGCGCGGGAGGCGCGGTGATCGCCCCGCTGGCGGGATACCTGGTCCACCGGTTCGGGTGGCGCGACACCTTCGGCATCCTCGGCGCGGGGTTCCTGGTTGTGACGGTGGCCGGCTCGATGTTCCTGCGGAACCCTCCGGAAGGGTGGCGCCCGTCGGGAGGGTCCCCTCCGGCGGCGGGGAAGGGGACGGCGTGGGGAGGCCGGGATTTCCTCCCGCGGGAAATGGTGGGCACCGGCGTCTTCCGCCGGATGTGGATCGCCTACGCCTTCGGCACCGCGGCCGGGCTGATGGTGATCGGGCACCTGGCGGCCTTCGCGCTGGGGGCGGGATTCTCCCCGCGCGATGCCGCCCTCTCCGTGGGGGTGCTCTCGGTGGGGAACGGGTGCGGGCGGATCGCATCGGGGTGGATGTCGGACCACATCGGCCGCGTCCGGACGCTCTCCCTGGTGATGGGTGCGACCGCCGTACTGCTCTTCCTCGCCCCCCTGGTTTCCACCGTGCCGCTGCTGTTCGCCGCCGTCTTCCTCATCGGCTACTGCTACGGCTCGCAGCTCGCCGTCTTCCCGTCGACGACCGCGGATTTCTTCGGGATGCGCAACCTCGGGAACAACTACGGCCTCCTGCTGACGGCATGGGGGGTGGCCGGGATCATCGGCCCGATGGCGGGAGGGTGGATCTTCGACGCCACCCGCGGGTACGCCGCGGCGTTCCGGATCGCCGCCATCCTTGCGGCCGCCGCCGCCGCGGTGGTCGCTACCGTCAAGGCGCCCCCCATCCGTTGAATCAGGTGCCTGATGGAAAGCTTGACGCGCGAACCGTGTGCCCCGGGGGACCATCCAATACGGCATAAGATACATCCCATCGCAAGGAGGTCGCGCATGAGGCCCCTCATTTCTTCCGCGGTCGTGCTCTCCCTTGCTCTATTTACGTCTTCCGGGACCTCCGCGGGGGGCCCGGACCTCGCCAAGGCGCTCGCCGGAGCGGACTGGTCGAAGGTGGAAACCGTCACCGTCACGATGACCGAGTACGCGTTCTCCCCATCCCCGGTCGTCCTCAAGGAGGGAGTCCCGACCAAACTTGTATTGAAAAACGGCGGGAAGGAGGCGCATTACTTCGTGGCGGAGCAGTTCTTCAAGGTGATCGCCACGAGGAAGATCCAGGATTCAAACGGCGAGATCAAGGCCCCCTCCTTCACGGCGGTGGAGGTGTATCCCGGGAAGACGGTGGAGTGGTTCCTGGTGCCGGCACAGAAGGGTGTTTTCGACCTCCTCTGCACCGTCAAGGGGCACGCCGAACACGGGATGAAGGGGAAGATCGAAGTGCGGTGATGGCCATCTCTCCCACCGTTTCCAACGCCTGCTCGACGCGCTCCGACCAGAAGGCGGCGTTGAGCCGGATGCAGTTGCCGTATCGTCCGGCGGTCGAGAAGAGGGTGCCGGGGGCGATCCAGCCGACCCGGTAGCCGGGCGCGAGGGTCTTGGAGAAGGAGGAGCAGTACAGCACGAGCCCCTTTTCGTCGTATGCCTTCACGGCGGCGGGGCGTGACGAACCGAACGCCAGGTCGCCGTACACGTCGTCCTCGATCAGCGGGATGTCGTGCTGTGCGAGCAACTCGACCAGCTCCCGCTTCCTGTCGTCCGGCATGACGCTCCCGAGCGGGTTGTTGAAGTTCGATATGACGAGGCAGGCGTGGACCGGGTTGTTCCGGATCGCGTAGGAGAGCACCTCGACGCTCATCCCCTCCCTGGGGGTGGACGGGATCTCGAGAACCTTGAGCCCCATCCACTGGATGGAGTGGAGGAAGGTGTAGTAGACCGGGGACGCGATGGCGACGGTGTCGCCGGGGCGGCAGGTCGCCTGCAACGCGAGCGTCACCGCCTCGACGCAGCCCGAAGTGACGACGATCTCCTCGGCGGAGAAGGCGCAGCCGTAACTTAAGGATCGCTTGGCGAGCTGCGTCCTGAGTCGCTGGATTCGCGGTGGGAGCGTCGATCACGGCAAATTGCCAACCCTGCCTCCAGTACCACGTGGAGAAGGCCGCAGCGAACGGAGCAGGAATCCGGGGAAGTTACCGCAGCCATCGAGGTCGGGAAGCAGGTCCGCAAAGGGGCGTCTGCCAAGATGGATGCCTTTTCCTCCGAGCTGAAGGAGGCCGCTCCGGCCCCGGCGGACGCGAAGAAGTCGGCCTGCTGCGGCTGATACGGGTTCGGCGTTCTTCCCGACAGGGCACGAAGAAATGAGAGTCGGCGGCACCCCGGAGGGAAGATTCTCCGGGGTGCTTGTTGAACTGGAGACCCTCGTGGTGTTTTTCATGTGGATGCGGAACCGAATTGGCTTGACAGGGATTCGACGGCATCAATAGAATAAGACCGGTCGGTATCCTTCGGGGCGGCTGATGCGTCCGAAGAACCCGGGATACCCAGGAGGAAGCATGATACCCCTTGCCCGATTGGTCCTTCCCGTGCTCGAGACGACGCCGCAACGGTGGATCCAGTTGGCGCAGAAGCTGCCGCCCGAACTGTTCCAAAGGAAACCGGCGCCGAAGGAGTGGTCGGCATACGACTGTTTGCGGCACATCGTGGATACGGAGAGATCGGTGTTCCCGGCGCGTGTCGGTTATCTGCTGCGCGGAGAGGATTTCCCGGCGTTCAACCCGGACGAAGAGGGGAAGGCGCGGGAGGGAGATATCCCTCCGTTCGAATTGGCGGCGGAATTCGCCCGGCTGCGGGCGGAGAGCCTGGCGCTGTTGTCGGAGGTCGGGGATGCCGATCTGAGCCGCACGGCGCGGCACCAGGAGCTGGGAATGGTGACCCTCGGAGAGATGATCCACGAGTGGGCGGGTCACGACCTGATGCACACGGTCCAGGGCGAGAGGGCGCTCCTGCAGCCGTTCATCGACGGTTGCGGCCCATGGAAACGGTATTTTTCGGACCACGTCGTCCCGCCTTCCCCGCGGGAAGGCCGGTGACGGAGATGAAGCATCTTCCGGGGATCATCGGCTCTCCCCGGAAGATGGGGAACTGCGAGTTGGGGGAGTTCATCTGATGCGGAAAGACGGCAGGGAAACCCGCCAGAACGTCATCGAGAAGTCGCTGCAGATCTTCTCGGTGAAGGGGTATTACAACACCTCCATCAGCGACATCATGGCCGCTACCGGGTTGACGAAGGGGGGGCTCTACGCCCACTTCGACAGCAAGGAGGCGCTCTGGTACGCCGCGTACGAAAGGGCGGTCGAGATCTGGAGGGGAATCGTCTTCAAGGGGGTGCGGAAGGTCTCCGACCCGCTGGACAGGATCGCCAGGACGATCGGGAACGACCTCCGTGATTACTGTTGCGGAGAGGTGTTCGAGGGCGGCTGCTTCTTCTTCAACAGCCTCGTCGAACTCTCGGGCCAGTCCCCCGAGATGAGCGGCCGGATCGTCGAGGGATTCATGCAGTTCTCGGACCTCCTGGCCTCCTGGCTGGAAGAGGCGAAATCCGAAGGCAAGCTCAAACCCGGTGTCCGGATCAAGGAGGTCGCAGACTTCATCGTCACCTCCATCAACGGCGCGGCCGCGTTGTACGTCGCGACCCGGAACAACCGTTTCCCCCGGGCGATCGAGCGTCAGCTTGGCGCCTACATCCAGACGCTGAGGGCTTGAAGGCCGGTCGCCAACAATCGGGTTTTCCGGCGATCTTGAAGGTGTGCCCCGTCGGGCGCAAAGCGACCGCGTGAGGAGGAGGGATGCGATGGCCAAGGTCGTCTACGAAAAGCGGGACCGGATCGGGTACGTCACCCTGAACAGGCCGGAAGCGCTGAACGCACTGGACGATGAATTGAACGATGCCCTGTGGGACGCCTGGGCCGATTTCAACGCGGATGATTCGGTCGATGTCGCGATCGTGACCGGAGCCGGGAAAGCCTTCTGTTCCGGGGCCGACCTGAAAACGTTCCTCCCGAAGTGGGAGCACGCCACCATGCTCGACGCGCGGAAGAACGCGGCGAGAGGGATCGGGGGAGGAATCACCAGGGGGCAGCACCGGATCACGAAACCGATCATCGCGGCCGTCAACGGGTTCGCGATCGGGGGCGGCTTCGAACTGGCGCTCGCGTGCGACATCCGCATCGCCTCGGAAAAGGCGAAGTTCGGGGTGTTCGAGGTGAGGCAGGGATTGCACCAGGGCGACGGCGGGATCGTCCGGCTCGTCGCCATCGCCGGGGTCGGCACCGCCCTCGATCTGACCCTGACGGGACGGGAGGTTTCCGCGGAAGAGGCGTACCGGCTGGGGCTGGTGAACGAGGTCGTGCCGCACGGAGAGCTGTTGCCGACGGCGGAACGGTGGGCGCGGATGATCCTCGCCAACGGCCAGCAGGCGATCCGGTCCGCAAAGGAGACGATCCTCGAGGTTATCGGCCGCCCGCTGGACGACGCGTTGAGGCTCGAAACCGTCAACGGATATTCGAGCGTCGGAGATTTTCGGGAGGTCGCGGAGAGGCTGCAGCAGTTCTTCGGGAAATCCCGTTGATCGGCCGCGCCCTCACGCGAGGAAACGGACCTCGAACCAATCGACCCCTGGAGGTGCGGGAATGATGGATCTTCCGATCACGTATCGCGGTGTCGTCTACCCCTGGCAATGCGACCACATGGGCCATATGAACGTGATGTGGTACGTCGGGAAGTTCGACGAGGCCACCTGGCAGTTGCTCTCGATGCTCGGGCTCACCCCGTCGCTCCTGCGGGAGCGGAACCGGGGGATGGGCGCCGTGCAGGAAAACATCACCTACAAGCGGGAACTCCGCCCGGGAGATGTGGTCTCGATCCGGTCCGGCGTGGTGGAGATCCGGGAGAAAGTGATCCGCTTCATCCACGAGATGTACAACGACGAGACGGGAGACGTATCGGCCGCCGTGGAGATGACCGCCGTGCATATGGACACCGTACGACGAAAATCGTGCCCGTTTCCCGGGGAGGTGTTCGAGCGCGCCCGCGCGTTGATCGTGCCCCGGAAGGAGGATTCATGCCGCACGTGAGCGCGGGCGTGGAATGGGCGAAACGGTCCGGGCGGTCACGGTCAACAGGGAGAACATGCTTTCCACTTCCGGGTATCTGCTGAGAAAAAGAGGGAAGTAGCGCGCGAAAAACGAAGACGATGGACCAAAAAACCTTGGAAGGGAGGCGAGACGGACGGCAATTGAAAACTACAGCCGCATCGATCGAGGAGTTGAACGGAATTCTGGCGACCACACCGTTTCTTAACCCGTACGGATTTACCGTGAAAGCGTGCGCTTCGGGCGAATGCACGGTCCTTGTTCCGTTCATGGGTTCTCTCGAGCGGCCAGGGGGCCGCGTCAGCGGCATGATCCTTATGGGGGCCGCGGACGTGGCGATGTGGCTGGCGATCATGACGCTGCGGGGGACCGCCGAGCATTGGGTGACGTCGGACATGAAGACCGCCTTTCTGCGCGGCGCGCGAGAGGAAGACATCTTGTGTACGGCTCGTGTCCTGAAGCCCGGGAAGCGCAGCATGTACGGTACCGCGGAATGTCACGGCGCCGCCTCCGGTTTGGTGGCCCACCACGTCCTTACGTACGCAAAGGTTGAAACATGAGGAGGATGATCCACCCTCAGCCGGGTGTTCCCAAGAATGTCCTGTTCCCGAGGTGCCTCGGGAAGCGCAACGGTATTTCCATGGTCCAAGGGGGGGGAGATGGCGGATGAAAAATTAATAAGAAAATACGGAGAAAGAGTCGGGTACACGGAGTCCGAGATCGAGAGGTTTCACGAGGGAGGCCACAGAGTCCGGCAGGTCAATCGCCTTTCCCGGGCGGCATCACGATATTCCATACAGGCGGAGGTCGTCCAGGGCAAGCATTGCAATTCGGGCCATGCGGTTGGGGATAAATTCATTCTCGATGCGGACGGCAACTTCATCTCGAAATTCTGCCCGAAGAAGATGTGCGTCTATTTGATATCCCAGTTGGCCGTTCCCGTGGCGCTGATCAACGAACGGCTTGGCGAAGGACTTGAGCCGAACGATTTTCATTTCATGCGATATGTGAGATGCCCGGATTCCGGTGTCGAGTGTTTCGGCTATGGAGAAGTCATGTTGAGGGTTCAAGTCGTTCCAAGAATCAAGGGCGAACCGGTTCCCCGCAGCGGCTAACTGTCTTTATCTCTCCGTCTTCCAGCACCGGAGCGTCGCGACCGGCAAGATCGCTGGGGATTCCGCGCGCGAAGCTGACGTTGTTCGTCGGGTCCACCCGGTACGTGGATCTGTCCTGCACGATCCGGACGATCGCGGCTCCATTCTCCGCAGGTTCCGGAAGGGGAAGTTCATATGATCACATTTTAGCCGGTTGGCGCCGGGAATGGGGTGGAGATGCCTCCTGTTCCGGGTAAATGCCGAGGAGAAGGGGGAAGCGACAAGAAAATAGTCAATTTCCGTATCCTTTCCGCCGATAAAACACCGGAATCCCGAACGAGGCGGACCTGGGATGGAAACTGCGCAAAAAGGGCCGGATCTACAGAGGGTCGAACGACTGATCCTGGAGATGGCCCGGGTATTCAACTGGATCAGCCTGTACCAGGCGGGTCATCCCTCCCTTGCCGGCCGGGTCGAAGAGCTCCACCGGGATCTTCTCTCGCAGATATCCGGGGAACCCTCCGGCCATCTACTGTTCGGGATCGCCAAGGACAAGATCCTGTACCGGAACGCGTTTCTCGAGAACGGGCACAGCGTCGTCCGCCATTTCACGACGGTGCTCTTCCTCCGCCATGTCGCCACGCTCGATCTGTCCGGCGATCTGACCCCGCCGGGACTCCTTTCGTTCTTCCTCTGCCTGCAGCGGCTTCACGCGGAAAAGGGGGACGAACGGATGGAGGAACTCCTGGAGCGGGAGGGGGTGAAGGGAATCCGCGTCCACCCGTTCAATTACAAGGAAGTCCTGTCCCGGCGAATCGTCGATGCGAGCGGGGAGGCGCCGTCCTCAAACCGGGAGGACGAGCTCTGGCGCATGTTGCTCACGGAGAACGTATCGGCCGGAGGGGGAGACGCGGGGGATCCCGAAGTTCTTTCGATCCCGTCGGAGCTGATCCCCGCCGTTCTTCGCAGGGCCTATGCCGCCACGACGACTCCTGGAACCGGCCAGGCCGGTCCATCGGGCGCCGCGCAGGCCGTCTTGTGGCCGGAGATGGCTCAACGGGTCCTCCCCCGTCTCGGCGAAATACTTCGAAGGCTTCCGGCGGAACAAAGGGGAGCGATCCTGCAATCGCTCGAATCCGGGATCGAGGGTGCCGGGGTCGAGGATCGCGGCATCGAGGGAAAGGACGCTGAAATCACCGCCGGGCAGGCGTTTCTCCGCACCTTGACCGACAGCCATACGGACGACGAGTTCCTCGATCTCCTCGCATCCTTCCTCGCCGCCGAAGAGAAGGGCGGCCAACGGATCCGAAGGATCTTCGAGGTCATCGCGGCCGATCGGAACATGGACGGGTCGTTGCTTCCCCGCGTCCGGGGACGCCTGGGAGAAAGCCTTCGGACGAAGAACTATTTCGCCCAGAAGGCATGGGAAGCGGTGGAAAGGCTGCTGCTGTCCCGGACCGAGGAGGCCTATATCGGGCGGAACCATTCCCGGCTTCTGGAGGAGCTCTCGGGACTGGACATCGCACCGCAGGCCGCGAGAGAAGGGAAATCGCCCGCGGATCCGTCCTTCGCGGCGGATTTCGAAGAGTGGTGCCTCCATCGCAAGGGTGCCGGCGTGCTGCTGGAGCTCCTGGCGGAGGAGGAGTCCGAAGGGGAGTTCCTGGAACTGCTGGAAGAGGTGCGGAAGATCCTTCCCAACCTGGCCTCCAAGAAGGAGTTCCTTCTGCTCAGGAGCATCCTGTTCACCCTGACATCGGTGAACCAAAACGCTCCGGAAAACCGGAAGCCGTCGATCCACCGCGTGATCGGGGAAGTGGATTTCGCCACCTTGATGGACCAGTATCTTTCACCGGCCCTTTCCCCGGATGAAAAGGAGCAGGTCGGGGAGATCCTCGCGTCGTTCGTGGAGGATTCGATCGGAGATTTCCTGGACCGCCTCCTCATGGAGCCGGGACAAAGCAACCGGAAAATCCTTCTCTCCCTGGCGTTCCGGTTCGACCGGAGAGCCTTCCCCGCGATCCGGGAAAGGCTCGGCAATCCGCAGTGGTATTACGTCAGGAACCTGTGCCTTATCCTGGGGGAGATCGGCGGCCCCGAAGTTTCGCCGGACCTGATTCGCCTCCTCGACCACAACGATTCCCGCGTGAGACGGGAAGCGATCCAGGCGCTCGGGAAACTGCGGGCACAGGATGCGGCCCCCTTCCTGGGGAAAATCCTCCTCCACGAGACGCTTCTGCCGTCGGCGCGGGAGGAAACGCTCAGGATCGAGGCCGCGACCGCGCTCTTCCGGTGCGGGGGAACCAAGGGAATCGCCTATCTCCACCGCGGGGCCGGGAGCCGTCGGGCGAAGGTGAGGGC
>Ga0209212_1000328_pt1 | contig 95279 bp, 86 predicted proteins | sample RifGroC2_FD_183996 | JGI IMG/M metagenome (GOLD analysis project Ga0209212, IMG submission 183996) | Groundwater microbial communities from Rifle, Colorado, USA - Groundwater C2 (SPAdes) (version 2) | ecosystem: Environmental > Aquatic > Deep subsurface > Groundwater | place: Rifle, Colorado... | reverse complement strand
GGCAGTCGACGTGAGCGTAGTGACGCTTGTCGGTCTCGTACTCGACGTGGGCGGTAGCGATGGTGATACCGCGCTCGCGCTCTTCCGGGGCGTTGTCGATCTGGTCGAACGCCTTGAACTCGGCCTGTCCCTTGCCTGCGAGCACCTTGGTGATGGCTGCGGTCAGGGTGGTCTTGCCGTGGTCGACGTGACCGATGGTGCCGATGTTTACGTGCGGCTTGGTTCTTTCAAATTTAGCTTTTGCCATTTCGGAATCCTCCTCGATAGGAAATTGTAAGTATTAGCCTTTGACCTTCGCAACTATCTCCTCGGCGACCGATTTCGGCACCGGCTCGTAATGGTCGAAAGTCATGGAGTAGGTCGCACGCCCCTGGGTTGCGGAGCGAAGATCGGTAGAGTAACCGAACATCTGTGCCAGCGGCACCATCGAGGTGACCACCTGTGCACCTGCGCGCCCTTCCATGCCCATGATGCGGCCGCGGCGGGAGTTCAGGTCGCCGATGACGTCGCCCATGTAGTCCTCGGGGACCACGACTTCCACCGACATGATCGGCTCCAGGATGATCGGGGAAGCTTTCTGGCAACCCTCTTTGAAGCCCATGGAACCTGCGATCTTGAACGCCATCTCCGAGGAGTCGACCTCGTGGTAGGAACCGTCGACCAGGGTGACCTTGATGTCCACCACCGGGAAGCCGGCCATGACGCCGGAATCGAGAGCTTCCTTGATACCTTTGTCGACCGCCGGGATGTACTCGCGGGGAACGACGCCGCCCTTGATGGCGTCGACGAACTCGTAACCCTTGCCGGCCTCCTGCGGTTCGACCTCGAGCCAGACGTGACCGAACTGACCGCGACCGCCGGACTGGCGTACGAACTTCCCTTCGCTCTTGACCTTCTTGGTGATGGTCTCGCGGTAAGCGACCTGCGGCTTGCCGACGTTCGCATCGACCTTGAACTCGCGGAACAGACGGTCCACGATGATCTCGAGGTGCAGCTCGCCCATGCCGGAGATGATGGTCTGGCCCGTCTCCTCGTCCGTCTTGACGCGGAAGGAGGGGTCCTCGGAAGCGAGCTTGCCGAGCGAGATGCCGAGCTTCTCCTGGTCGGCCTTGGTCTTCGGCTCGATGGCGATGGAGATGACCGGCTCGGGGAACTCGATCGACTCGAGGATGACTGCGTGGTCCTCGATGCAGAGCGTGTCGCCCGTGGTGGTGTATTTGAGGCCTACCGCGGCGGCGATGTCGCCGGCGTAGACTTCCTTGATCTCTTCACGCTTGTTGGCGTGCATCTTCAGGATGCGGCCGATCCTCTCGCGCTTGCCCTTGGTGGAGTTGTACACGTAAGAGCCGGACTGCAGGACGCCGGAGTAGACGCGGAAGAAGCAGAGCTGGCCTACGAACGGGTCGGTCATGATCTTGAAGGCCAGAGCGGCAAACGGCTCGGAGTCGGAAGCCTTGCGCTCGATGGGTGCCTCGGTGTTGGCGTCGATACCCTGGATAGCGGGGATATCGGTCGGGGCCGGCATGTAGTCGAGGACCGCGTCGAGCAGGTTCTGAACCCCCTTGTTCTTGAAGGAGGAGCCGCAGATCACCGGGCAGATCTTGATGTCGAGCGTGCACTGACGGATCGCGTTCTTGATCTCTTCCTTGGTCAGTTCCTCGCCTTCCATGTACTTCATCATCAGCGCGTCGTCGTGGGAGGAGATCTCCTCGATCATGGCGTCGCGATATTCCTGGGCCTGGTCGACCAGGTCGGCCGGAATGTCGATGACGTCGTAAACGGCGCCCAAGGACTCGTCGTTCCAGACGATACCCTTCATCTCCACCAGGTCGACAACCCCCTTGAAGTGCTCCTCGGAGCCGATCGGGATCTGCAGGGGAACCGGGTTCGCCTTGAGGCGATCCTTGATCATCGCGATGCCGCGGAAGAAGTCGGCGCCGATCCTGTCCATCTTGTTTATGAAGGCGAGACGCGGCACGTGGTATTTGTCGGCCTGACGCCATACGGTTTCGGACTGCGGCTCAACGCCACCGACCGAGCAGAACACGGCAACGGCACCGTCGAGAACGCGCAGGGAACGCTCGACCTCGATGGTGAAGTCGACGTGACCCGGGGTGTCGATGATGTTGATGCGATGCTCTTTCCAGTGACAGGTGGTCGCTGCGGAGGTGATGGTGATGCCACGCTCCTGCTCCTGCTCCATCCAGTCCATGGTAGCGGCGCCGTCGTGGACTTCGCCGATCTTGTGGGAAACACCGGTGTAGTAGAGAATACGCTCCGTGGTGGTGGTCTTCCCTGCATCTATGTGAGCCATGATCCCGATATTACGGGTCATTTCCAACGAAACCTGACGTGCCACTTACTAAACCTCCGAATTGCCTGTCTATGTCTGAATGGATACCGCTATGCTACCAGCGGTAATGAGCAAAGGCGCGGTTGGCCTCCGCCATCTTGTGCGTATCCTCGCGCTTCTTCACTGCGGAACCGCGGTTGTTGTACGCATCGAGGATCTCGCCGGCGAGCTTGTCGGTGACCGTCTTCTCGCTTCTGGCGTTGGAGTACTTCACCAGCCAGCGCATAGCCAGCGACATGCGACGCTCGGGACGCACCTCGACCGGAACCTGGTAGGTGGAGCCGCCGACCCTGCGGGATTTGACTTCCAGCATCGGCTTGATGTTGTCGAGGCACTTCTTGAGAACCTTGACCGGCTCGTCCGAAGCCTTGGCGGCAGCAATTTCCAGCGCGCCGTAGAGCGCCTTCTCCGCGGTCGACTTCTTGCCGTCCAGCATGATTATATTGATGAGCTTGGCAACCACCCTGTCACCGTATTTCGGATCCGGGAGAATCACCCGCTTTGCTACTTCTCTTCTTCTTGGCATGTCAAACCTCTCACTTATAATCGGTTACTTGGGTCTTTTTGCACCGTACTTGGAACGACTCTTCATCCGACCCTTGACGCCGACGGAGTCGAGCGTGCCGCGGACGATGTGGTAACGAACACCCGGAAGGTCTTTGACCCTGCCGCCCCTGATCAGGACGACGGAGTGTTCCTGGAGGTTGTGACCCACACCCGGAATGTAAGAAGTCACCTCTACGCCGTTGGTAAGCCTTACCCTGGCTACTTTGCGAAGTGCAGAGTTCGGTTTCTTCGGAGTTGTGGTGTAAACCCTGGTGCAAACGCCCCTTTTCTGCGGGCAGCTCCTGAGCGCCGGAGCAGTGGATTTTTCACCCTTTGACTCCCGACCGTGACGAATAAGCTGATTGATAGTTGGCATACATTCCTCTCACGCGTTGCTACCCGGACAGGGGGATCCCCTGCGGAAGCGACGAAAATAGCAACTTCGACTGCGCTTGTCAAGTTTTATTTGAAAAAAAGTGGAGAAACCGGCCGCAGGAGAGGGGGAGAGTTCACCCCTCACCTGCAGCCGGAAGTGCGATTAGGCTTCTTCTTCGTAGACTTCTTCATCCTCCGGCTCGACCTGCTCCGGAATGATTACTGGCTCCTCAGCAACCATGCGAAGGTTGCGGTAAAGAGCCAATCCCGTACCCGCCGGGATCAGACGGCCCATGATCACGTTCTCTTTGAGACCGCGAAGACTGTCTACCTTACCCTCAATGGAGGCCTGTGTCAACACTTTTGTTGTCTCCTGGAAGGAGGCAGCAGAAATAAATGACTCGGTAGACAGGGAGGCTTTCGTTATGCCGAGGAGCAGTGACTCGGCGGTCGCCGGGCGGCCGCCTTTGTCCATCGCCTTCTCGTTTTCTTCCTCGAACACGTAGCGCTCGATCTGGTCGTCGATGAGCAGGTTGGTGTCGCCCACTTCCTTGACCCTGACGCGACGCAGCATCTGACGGACGATCGTCTCGATGTGCTTGTCGTTGATCTTGACGCCCTGGAGCCGATACACCTCCTGCACCTCGTCGACCAGGTACTTGGCCAGTTCCTTCTGGCCGAGCACGCGGAGGATGTCGTGCGGGTTGGAGGAGCCGTCCATGAGCGCCTCGCCGGCACGGACATGGTCGCCTTCGTGAACGCTGATGTGCTTCCCTTTCGGGATCAGGTATTCCTTGGGCTCGCCCATTTCCGGGGTGACGATGACCTTGCGCTTCCCCTTGGCGTCCTTGCCGAAGGAGACCACGCCGTCGATCTCGGTGATGACCGCGAAGTCCTTCGGTTTCCTCGCCTCGAAGAGCTCGGCGACCCGCGGCAGACCACCGGTGATGTCCTTGGTCTTGGTGGTTTCGCGCGGGATCTTGGCGATGACGTCGCCCGCGTTCAGCATCGCGTCTTCCATCACGTTGATGTTGGAGCCGACCGGCAGGTAGTAGCGCGCCAGGAGGCTCTCGCCGACCTTGGCGGTCTTGCCGCTCTCGTCCTTGATCGTGATGCGGGGGCGCTTGTCGGCGTCGCGGGTCTCGATGATGACCTTGCGGGAGAGGCCGGTGACTTCGTCGACCTGCTCCTCCATGGTGACGCCCTCGATGATGTCCCCGAACTTGACCCGGCCGGAGATCTCGGTGAGGATCGGCATGGTGTACGGGTCCCACTCGGCGATCGACTGGCCGGCGATGACCTTCTCGTCCGGCTGCACCTTGATCTTGGCGCCGTACACGACGGAGTACTTCTCGCGCTCGCGCCCGGTCTCGTCCACGATGGCGAGTTCGCCGTTGCGGTTCATGACGATCGGGTGGCCTTCCGAGTTGATGACGTAGTTGATGTTGATGAACTTGGCGCGACCCTCGTTCCTTGCCTCCAGGGAGGTCTGCTCGGCGCGACGGGAAGCGGTACCGCCGATGTGGAAGGTACGCATGGTCAGCTGGGTGCCCGGCTCGCCGATGGACTGGGCGGCGATGACGCCGACCGCCTCGCCGCGGTTCACCAGGTGGCCGCGTGCCAGGTCGCGGCCGTAGCACTTGGCGCAGATGCCGCGGCGGCTCTCGCAGGTGAGAACGGAGCGGATCTTGACCTTCTCGAGACCTGCGGCCTCGATCCTGGCCACCAGGGTCTCGTCGATCTCCTCGTTGGCCGGAACCAGCACGTCGCCGGTGACCGGGTCGAGGATGTCGTCGAGCGCCACGCGGCCGAGGATACGGTCGCCGATGTGCTCGATGATCTCGCCCCCCTCGGTGAGGGAGGAGACGGTGAGGCCGTCGATGGTGCCGCAGTCCTTCTCGGTGATGATGGCGTCCTGCGCCACGTCGACCAGACGGCGGGTGAGGTAACCGGAGTTCGCCGTCTTGAGCGCGGTATCGGCCAGGCCCTTACGTGCGCCGTGGGTCGAGATGAAGTACTGGAGCACGGTGAGACCTTCGCGGAAGTTCGCCGTGATCGGGGTCTCGATGATCTCGCCGGAAGGCTTGGCCATGAGTCCCCTCATGCCTGCCAGCTGGCGGATCTGCTGGGCGGAACCCCTTGCGCCGGAGTCGGCCATCATGTGGATCGCGTTGAAGGAGGGAACCTTCACTTCCTTGCCGTCCGGATCGTTGATGGTGTCGCGGGAGAGGTTGTCCAGCATCTCCTTGGCGATGTCCTCGGTCGATTTCGCCCAGATGTCGATGACCTTGTTGTAGCGCTCGCCGTCGGTGATCAGACCCTCGGTGTACTGGTTCTGGATCTCCTGGACTTCCTCGGTGGCGCGGTTGATGATGGCCGGTTTCCCTTCCGGGATGACCATGTCGTTGATCGAGATGGAGATGCCCGCCTTGGCGGCGTAGCGGAAACCGATCGATTTCAGCTTGTCCGCGAGGATGACGGTCTCCTTGTTGCCGGCCAGACGGTAGCAGATGTCGACCAGGTTGGAGAGTTCCTTCTTGGTCATCACCTTGTTGATCGCCGTGTACGGCACCGCGTCCGGGAGGATCTCCCGCAGCAGCACGCGGCCGGTGGTGGTCTCGATCAGGGTCGGCTTCTCGTCGGAGACGAGGTTCTTCATCCTCACCTTGATCCGTGCCTGCAGGTGGATCTCGCCCGCATCCCAGGCGATGTTCACCTCGTCGATGGAGGCGAAGATCTTCCCTTCACCCTGGGCGAAGTGCTTGTCGCGGGTCATGTAGTAGATCCCGAGAACCATGTCCTGCGACGGCACGATGATCGGCTTGCCGTGTGCCGGCGAGAGGATGTTGTTCGTGGACATCATGAGCACGCGGGTCTCGACCTGGCTCTCGACGGAGAGCGGGAGGTGGACCGCCATCTGGTCACCGTCGAAGTCGGCGTTGAAGGCGGTGCAGACCAGCGGGTGGAGCTGGATCGCCTTACCCTCGATCAGCACCGGCTCGAAGGCCTGGATGCCGAGCCTGTGCAGGGTCGGGGCGCGGTTCAGCATGACCGGGTGCTCCTTGATGACCTCCTCAAGGACGTCCCAGACCTCCGGCTTTTCCTTCTCCACCATCTTCTTGGCGCTCTTGATGGTGGTGACGAAACCACGCTCCTCGAGCTTGTTGTAGATGAACGGCTTGAAGAGTTCGAGCGCCATCTTCTTGGGAAGGCCGCACTGGTGCAGGCGGAGTTCCGGGCCGACGACGATGACGGAGCGGCCGGAGTAGTCGACGCGCTTGCCGAGGAGGTTCTGACGGAAGCGGCCGGACTTGCCCTTCAGCATGTCGGAGAGCGACTTCAGCGGGCGCTTGTTCGGGCCGGCGATGGCGCGGCCGCGGCGGCCGTTGTCGAACAGTGCGTCGACCGCCTCCTGCAGCATGCGCTTCTCGTTCCTGATGATGACCTCGGGGGCCTGCAGCTCCATCAGGCGCTTCAAGCGGTTGTTCCGGTTGATGACGCGGCGGTACAGGTCGTTCAGGTCCGAGGTGGCGAAGCGGCCGCCGTCCAGCGGGACCAGAGGGCGGAGTTCCGGCGGCAGCACCGGGATGCACTCGAGGATCATCCACTCCGGCTTGTTGCCCGAGTTTTTGAAGGCCTCGATGACCTTGAGGCGCTTGGCGGTCTTCTTGCGTTTCGCCTCGGAGGTCGCCTCCTGCATCTCGATACGGAGCTGCTCGGAGAGCGCGTCCAGGTCCATGGAGGTGAGGCAGGTGCGGATGGCGGCTGCGCCCATGCCGGCCTCGAAGCCGCCGTTATGCTCTTCCAGCGCCTTCTGGTACTGGTCCTCGGAGAAGACCTGGCCGAAGGGGAAGCCGGTGTTCTTCGGGTCGGTGACCACGTAGGCCTCGAAGTAGAGCACCTTCTCGAGGTCCTTCAGCGTGATGTCCATCAGGTTGCCGATCCTGGACGGGAGTGACTTCAGGAACCAGATGTGGGCCACCGGGGTGGCGAGGTCGATGTGTCCCAGGCGCTCGCGGCGGACCTTGGACGGGATGACCTCGACGCCGCACTTCTCGCAGACGATGCCGCGGTGCTTCATGCGCTTGTACTTGCCGCAGTTGCACTCGTAGTCCTTGGTCGGTCCGAAGATCTTGGCGCAGAAGAGGCCGTCGCGCTCCGGTTTGAAGGTACGGTAGTTGATGGTTTCGGGCTTCTTCACTTCCCCGAAGGAGCGCTCGCGGATCTTGTCCGGCGAGGAGATCGAGATCTTGATCGAGGAGAAGTGGAGCGGGTCCTTCGGCTTATCGAAAAAATTGAAAATGTCTTCCAAAGTATTTTCCTCCTGTTATGTGTAGGAGTTTCTTAATCAGTTAGCAGCGTCCGACCGTCCGACCGTCGGACCTGTCGGACTAGTCCGACAAGTCTGACCGGTCCGACGTCCGACCAGCCTAGTCCTCGTCGCCTTCCAGCAGTTCGACGTCGAGACCCAGGGACTGGAGTTCCTTGATGAGGACGTTGAACGACTCCGGCAGACCCGGCTCCAGGGTGTGCTTCCCTTTGACGATCGCCTCGTACATCCTGGTGCGCCCCGCCACGTCGTCGGACTTGACGGTGAGGAATTCCTGCAGCGCATAAGCGGCGCCGTAGGCCTCCATCGCCCAGACCTCCATCTCCCCGAGCCTCTGCCCGCCGAACTGGGCCTTGCCGCCCAGCGGCTGCTGGGTGACCAGCGAGTAGGGACCGATGCTCCTGGCGTGGATCTTGTCGTCGACCAGGTGGTGCAGCTTCAGCACGTACATGATGCCGACGGTGACCTTGTGCATGAAGGCGTCGCCGCTCTTGCCGTCGTACAGGGTGACCTGTCCGGTGGTCTCGAAGCCGGCATGCTTCATCATCGCCTGGATCGACTCCTCGCTGGCCCCCTCGAAGACCGGGGAAGCCATCGGGATACCGCGCTTCAGACGCTTGGCCACGTTGACCAGCTCCTCGCCTTCCAGCTTGTCGAGGAACTTGTCCATGTCGGGGTTGTCGTAGGCGCCCTTCAGGAAGCGCTTGATCTCGTCGTGCGGAGAGTTCTTCTCGAGGAACTCCTCGACCTTCCACCCCAGGCCGCGTGCGGCCCAGCCGAGGTGGGTCTCGAGGATCTGACCCACGTTCATACGGGACGGAACGCCCAGCGGGTTCAGCACGATCTCGACCGGACGACCGTCTTCCATGTACGGCATGTCTTCTTCCGGCAGGATCCTGGAAACGACACCCTTGTTACCGTGGCGGCCCGCCATCTTGTCGCCGACCTGGAGCTTACGCTTGATCGCGATGTAGACCTTCACCATCTTGATGACGCCCGGCGGCAGGTCGTCGCCGCGACGCAGCTTCTGCACCTTGTCGTCGAAGACGTACTTGATGATGTCGATCTGCTGGTTCAGCGTGGAGAGCGTCTGGGCCACCTTCTCGTCGACGGTGTCGTCGTCGGCGATGGAGATCTCGTCCCAGCGGTCCATGGAGAACGACTTCAGCATCTCCTCGGTGATGGCCGCCCCTTTCGGGATCAGCACCTTGCCGTCGGTCCCTTCTATTTTCACGGCGGCGGTCTTGCCCACCAGGAGTTTCTTCAGCTTGCCGATGGCCGAATCGCGGATGATCCGGATCTCGTCCTGCTCGTCCTTACGGAGACGCTGCTCCTCGGCCTTCTCGATGATCTCGGTACGGGCGTCCTTGTCGGCGCCCTTGCGGGAGAAGATCTTGGCGCCGATGACGGTCCCCTCTACCCCCGGCGGAACGCGCAGCGAGGTGTCGCGCACGTCGCCTGCCTTCTCGCCGAAGATGGCGCGCAGCAGTTTCTCTTCCGGGGAGAGCTGGGTCTCGCCCTTGGGAGTGATCTTGCCGACCAGGATGTCGCCCGGGCGGACTTCCGCGCCGATCCTGATGATGCCGGACTCGTCCAGGTCCTTCAGGGTCTCTTCGCCCAGGTTCGGGATGTCGGAGGTGATCTCCTCCTTGCCGAGCTTGGTGTCGCGGGCCACGGCCTCGAACTCCTCGATGTGGATCGAGGTGTAGCGGTCGTCTTTTACCAGGCGCTCCGAGATGAGGATGGAGTCCTCGTAGTTGTAGCCGCCCCACGGCATGAAGGCGACCAGGACGTTCTGGCCCAGGGCCAGCTCGCCCATGTCGGTCGAGGGACCGTCGGCGATGATGTCGCCTGCCGTCACGTGATCGCCCACCTTCACCACCGGCCTCTGGTTGATGCAGGTGTTCTGGTTGGACCTGGCGAACTTGATCAGGTTGTAGATGTCGACGCCGGTGCCGGTCGCGTCGTACTGGTCCTCGTCGATCTTGATGACGATGCGGGAGGCATCGACCGACTCGACCACGCCGTTGTGGCGGGCGACCGAGGAAACCCCGGAGTCCCTTGCCACGACGCGCTCCATGCCGGTACCGACCAGCGGGGAGTCGGCGCGCAAGAGAGGTACCGCCTGGCGCTGCATGTTGGAACCCATCAGTGCGCGGTTCGCGTCGTCGTTTTCGAGGAACGGGATGAGGGAAGCCGCGACGGAGACGAGCTGCATCGGGGCGACGTCCATCAGTTCCAGTTCGTCGCGTCCCACGAGGACGAACTCGCCGGACTTCCTGGCCGAGATGTAGTCGGCGGCGAAGCGGCCGTTCTCGTCGATCTCGGCGTTGGCCTGGGCGATGGCGTGCCCTTCCTCCTCCAGAGCCGAGAAGAAGCGGACCTCGTCGGTGACGCGCCCTTCCTTGACCACGCGGTACGGCGTCTCGACGAAGCCGTGCTCGTTGATCCGCGCGTAGGTGGAGAGAGACGCGATGAGACCGATGTTCGGACCCTCTGGGGTCTCGATCGGGCAGACGCGGCCGTAGTGGGTCGGGTGTACGTCGCGGACCTCGAAGCCCGCGCGCTCGCGGGTCAAGCCCCCCGGTCCGAGGGCCGAGAGACGACGCTTGTGCGTGACCTCGGAGAGCGGGTTGGTCTGGTCCATGAACTGGGAGAGCTGCGAGCTCCCGAAGAACTCCTTGACCACGGCCGAGACCGGCTTGGAGTTGATCAGGTCGTGCGGCATCAGGTTCTCGACTTCCTGCAGGCTCATGCGCTCCTTGATGGCGCGCTCCATCCTGACCAGGCCGATGCGGTACTGGTTCTCCAGGAGCTCGCCCACGGCGCGGACGCGGCGGTTGCCGAGGTGGTCGATGTCGTCGATGTTACCCTTGCCGTTTTTCAGCTCGATCAGGTAGCGCACCACCTCGAGGATGTCCTCGCGGGTGAGCGTCATGCAGTCAAGCGGCACGTCCACGCCGAGCTTGTAGTTCAACTTCAGGCGGCCGACCGCGGAGAGGTCGTAGCGCTCGGCGTTGAAGAACAGGTTCTCGAACAGGACCAGCGCGCTCTTCAGGGTCGGCGGATCGCCCGGACGCAGCCTCCGGTAGATCTCGATCAGCGCCTCGTCGGTGGAGCCGATCTTGTCGATCAGGATGGTGTCGCGGAAGCTGGAGGTGACGTGCAGGTTGTCGATGAAGAGCACCTGGAAGGTGGTGATCCCCTTCTGGATGATCTCCTCGAGCTTCGCCAGGGAGAGTTCCTCGTTGCACTCGGCCAGGATCTCGCCGGTAGCCGGGTCGTAGATGTCGTGGGAGGCAACCTTGCCGACGACCTCCTCCTCGGTGATCGGGATCTCCTTGATGCCGTGCTCGGTCATCTTGCGGATGGCCGCCTTGGTGAACTTGCGGTTCGCCTTGAGGATCACCTCGCCGGTGGCCGGGTCGACGATGTCGGCGGTCGCCTTCTGGTTGGAGAGGAGTTCGGCGTCGACCAGCTTGGTCATGGCGCCGTTCTCGCCGACCTTCACGTCCTCGGACTTGTAGAAGTAGTTGATCAGCGCGTCGTTGGAGTAGCCGAGGCCCTTCAGCAACACGGTGGCCGGCATCTTGCGACGCCTGTCTATGCGCACATAAAGGATGTCTTTATGGTCAAATTCAAAATCAAGCCACGAGCCGCGGTACGGGATGACGCGAGCGGAGTAGAGCACCTTGCCGCTGGAGTGGGTCTTACCCTTGTCGTGGTCGTAGAAAACGCCCGGAGAGCGGTGCAGCTGGGAAACGATGACGCGCTCCGTGCCGTTTATGATAAAGGTCCCGTTGTCGGTCATCAGCGGGATTTCGCCGAAATAGACCTCCTGCTCCTTGATGTCGCGTATCGAACGGGTACCGGGGTCCTTGGCCACATCCCAGACTACCAGCCTCACCTTCACCTTCATCGGGGCCGCGAACGTCATCCCGCGCTGGTGGCACTCTTCCACGTCGTACTTGGGCGCGCCAAGCGAATACGAAACGTACTCAAGCGAGGCTGTATCGCTGAAGTCCCTGATCGGGAAGACGCTGCGGAACACGGCCTCAAGGCCGGAGTTCTTGCGTGCGTCTACGGGGGTGTCGAGTTGGAGGAATCTCTTGTAGGAATTTTTCTGGATGTCGATGAGGTTCGGTATGTCGATGATCTTGTGGATCTTGGCGAAGTTCTTGCGCAACAGGGGGTTATTCGCGATTGAATAAGCCATATCTTCTCCTTGTGGTGAACGCCTTGGAAGACCTCCACCCCCTTGAATTTCCTGCTGTGTGGTGTCGGCGGTACAGCGGGGTGAAGCGGCCTCAAACTAAAATAGAACAGCCAAGGCCGCAAAAAGCGACCTTGGCTTTGGTAAAGATCGGTGCAGAACTACTTACTTCACTTCCACGTCTGCGCCTGCCTCTGCCAGCTGCTTCTGTGCGTCGGCAGCCTCTTCCTTGGAAACGGCGGTCTTGACCGGCTGCGGTGCGCCGTCGACCAGGTCCTTGGCTTCTTTCAGGCCGAGGGAGGTAAGTGCGCGGACAACCTTGATGACTGCGATCTTGTTGGCGCCAGCGGCCTTCAGGATGACGTCGAACTCGGTTTTCTCTTCAGCAGCCTCGGCAGCAACGGCCGGGCCGGCAGCAGCGACAGCAACCGGAGCTGCTGCGGAAACGCCGAACTTCTCTTCGAGCTCTTTCACGAGGCCAGCAAGTTCCAGGACAGACATGTTCTCGATGAAGCTGATTACTTCTTCTTTGGTGATAGCCATTTTCTTTATTCCTCCGAGAGAATATTTTAGATTGTTGAAATCAAAAGCGAACGGGAACGGTTAGTTGCCTTCTTTTTGTACCCTGATGGCGTCCAGGGCACGCACGAAGCCACCCGGGACGGCTGCCAGCACGCGAACAAAGTTGCTCGCCGGTGCCTGCATGCTGCCCAGCATTCTCGCCAAGAGCACTTCGCGGCTCGGCAGATCAGCAAGTGCCTGGATATCAGCCACGTTGATGGTCTTGCCGGTGAGCACGCCAGCCTTCAAGGTGAACGGGTTGGTTGCTTCCTTGGCAAACTTCGACAGCACTTTGGCCGCTGCGACGGGATCGTCGTAGCAAAGAGCGATCGCGGTGGGGCCGGCGTAGTAGGGGTTCAGCCCTTCCTTGTCGGTCCCTTTGGAAGCGATCTCGAGCAGGGTGTTCTTGACGACCTTGTACTCGGCGTTCGCCTTCCTGAGCTCATTTCTGAGATCAGTAGCCTGGCCAACGTTCATGCCGCGGAAATCCGCGAGAAAAACGGCCTTGGCCCGCAGAAGCTTGTCGTGCATCTCGGCAACAAGTTCTTGTTTGTTTTCCTTATTCAAGCGCCTTCCTCCTTTCTTTTGGTATACGGGTACGAAACCCCGCCAAAGTCAGGAAGTTGCGGAACATGCATTTTCGCGCAACATCTTGCAAGTCTCGGTTGGCCGCCTTGCGGCGATTAAGCCCAGTTAGAATCAGATTAAGATTAAGATAAAGATAAAGGAAAGTCTTAATCTTTATCTCAATCTGTCTCTACTGGCACACCTACTGTCTTTGACTTTGGCTTTTGAAGCTTTGGTGCTGCTATTTATTTCAAGATCGCGCTGATGTCAGCGAGATCGATGGTGACGCCCGGGCCCATGGTGGAAGATACGGAGACCTTCTTCATGTAGGTGCCCTTGGCAGCAGCCGGCTTCGCCTTCTGGAGAGCTTCCACCAGGGCGACCACGTTCTGCTTCAGCGTCTCGGCCTCGAAGGAGACCTTCCCGACCGGAGCGTGGACGATACCGGCCTTCTCGACGCGGAACTCGACCTTACCGGACTTCGACTCCTTGATGGCGCGAGCCAGGTCGAAGGTGACGGTGCCGACCTTCGGGTTCGGCATCAGGCCGCGGGGACCGAGGAGCTTGCCGATCTTGCCGACGACACCCATCATGTCCGGGGTAGCGATGGCGGTGTCGAAGTCGAACCAGCCGCCCTGGATCTTGGCGACCAGGTCGTCGGCGCCCACGTGATCCGCGCCGGCCTCACGGGCCTCCTTCTCCTTCTCACCCTTGGCGAACACGAGGACGCGGACGTCCTTGCCCAGACCGTTCGGGAGCACCACGGCGCCACGAACCATCTGGTCAGCGTGACGGGGGTCAACACCCAGCTTCACAACCAGGTCGACGGTCTCGTCGAACTTCGCGTATGCCGCGCCCTTCACCAGCTCGAGGCCTTCCGCGAGGGGATAGGTTTTGGTCCTGTCGACCTTGGCGCGAGCCTCTTTAAGCTTTTTTGTCATAGACATTTCTGATAACCCTCTCTTTAACTTAAGCTATTTCAACGCCCATGCTGCGCGCGGTACCTTCGATGGTCTTCATGGCAGCCTCAAGGCTTGCGGCATTGAGGTCGGGCATCTTCTTCGTCGCGATCTCGCGTACCTGCTCCTTGGTCAGCTTGCCGACCTTGGTCTTGTTCGGCACGGCGGAGCCGCTGGCAATGCCGAGCGCCTTCTTGATGAGGACCGGAGCCGGCGGGGTCTTGGTGATGAAGGTGAAGGACCTGTCTGCGTAGACGGTGATGACGACCGGGGTGATGGTCCCCTCGTCGGCCGCGGTCTTCGCATTGAAGGCCTTGCAGAATTCCATGATGTTGACGCCGTGCTGACCGAGTGCCGGGCCGATCGGCGGAGAAGGGTTCGCCTTCCCTGCGGGGACCTGCAGCTTTATGTAACCGGTAATCTTTTTGGCCATTTTCCTACTCCTTTTTCATTCCTTCGAACTGCCTGAGCTGCTATCGGTAACAGCGGGAAATTTCCTACTGCTTTTCTACCTGCATGAACTCGAGCTCGACCGGGGTCGCACGGCCGAAGATGCTGACCATGACCTTCAGTTTCCCCTTGTCGGGCTTCACGTCCTCTACCACGCCGGAGAAGTTGAGGAACGGACCATCGGTGACCCGCACCGTCTCCCCCACTTCGAAGAGAACCTTGGGGCGGGGCTTCTCGGCGCCCTCCTCCATCCTCTTCGTTATCTTCGCGACTTCCTCGTCCGGGATGGGGAACGGGTTGTTCCCGCCCACGAACCCGGTAACCTTGGCGGTCTCCTTGACCACGTGCCAGGTGTCGTCGTTCAATTCCATTTTGACCAGGATGTAGCCGGGGAAGAACTTCCTGGAAGAGGTCTTCTTCTCCCCCTTTTTAAGCTCGACGACGGTTTCGCACGGGATCAGGATCTCGCCGAAGAACTCCTCCACCTCGAGGTTCTTGATGCGCTCTGCAAGGGAGAGCCGCACCTTGTTCTCGAAGCCGGAGTAGGTGTGTACGCCGTACCATTTATGTGCCATTTGTCAGTCCTCTAGCGGAGTATCGCCCTGATGAGCTTTGCAAGGACCACGTCGCAGGCGCCAAGATAAAAGGAGATCAGCACGATGATGACAACAACTACCTGAGCAGTAGAAAAGGTCTCTTTGCGGGTCGGCCAAGTAACCTTGGCGAGCTCCGCCTGTACATCCTCAAAAAAAGTCTTGGCTTTAGCGAGCACTTGTCACTCCCCACTTGCTGAAGGTATAAAAAAAATGGCAGGCCAGGAGGGATTCGAACCCCCAACACCCGGTTTTGGAGACCGGTGCTCTAGCCGTTAGAGCTACTGGCCTGCGGCGAGGGTCCGGACGCAAGCGCCCGGGCCCCAAACTGATCTATTTGGTTTCCTTGTGCGGCGTGTGCTTCTGGCAGAAGCGGCAGTACTTGTTGAACTCAAGTTTCTGCGGGGTGTTCTTCTTGTTCTTCGTGGTGGTATAGTTGCGCTGCTTGCACTCGGTGCAACCAAGGGTAATGATGTCTCTAGCCATGTCTTCCTGTCCTTTTCACACTATTTTGCGTCGCCCCGACTTCCTGCGACTAAACCTTCAAACTCAAAAGAATCGCGTTTCACCGCCTTAAGCGGCGAAACGCGATCCTCAAAGTTTCTTACTCGATGATGGAGCTGACGACGCCGGCGCCGACGGTGCGGCCGCCTTCGCGGATTGCGAAGCGAAGGCCTTCGTCCATGGCGATCGGGGTGATCAGGTTCACGGTGACGGCAACGTTGTCGCCCGGCATGACCATTTCGGTCCCTGCCTCGAGGTCAACCACGCCGGTCACGTCGGTGGTCCTGAAGTAGAACTGCGGACGGTAGCCGTTGAAGAACGGGGTGTGACGGCCGCCTTCCTCTTTGGAGAGGATGTAGGCTTCTGCCTTGAACTTGGTGTGCGGGGTGATGGAGCCCGGCTTGGCCAGAACCTGGCCGCGCTCGATCTCTTCACGCTTCACGCCGCGCAAGAGGGCACCGATGTTGTCGCCGGCGCGCCCCTCGTCGAGGAGTTTACGGAACATCTCGACGCCGGTGACGGTGGTTTTCGCGGTGGCTTTCATGCCGACGATCTCGACTTCCTCGCCGACCTTCACGATGCCGCGCTCGACACGACCGGTTGCGACGGTACCACGACCGGAGATGGAGAAAACGTCCTCGACCGGCATCAGGAACGGCTTGTCGATGGCGCGGACCGGCTCCGGGATGTAGGAGTCGACTGCGTCCATCAACTTCAGGATCGCTTCTTCGCCCAGCTCGCCCTTGTCGCCTTCCAGACCTTTCAGAGCGGAGCCCTTGATGATCGGGATGTCGTCGCCCGGGAAGTCGTAGGAGGAGAGGAGTTCGCGGACTTCCAGCTCGACCAGCTCGAGGAGTTCCTCGTCGTCCACCATGTCGGCCTTGTTCAGGAACACGACGATGTAGGGGACGCCGACCTGACGCGCCAGCAGGATGTGCTCGCGGGTCTGGGGCATCGGGCCGTCAGCCGCGGAAACAACCAGGATTGCGCCGTCCATCTGCGCCGCACCGGTGATCATGTTCTTTACGTAGTCGGCGTGGCCCGGGCAGTCGACGTGAGCGTAGTGACGCTTGTCGGTCTCGTACTCGACGTGGGCGGTAGCGATGGTGATACCGCGCTCGCGCTCTTCCGGGGCGTTGTCGATCTGGTCGAACGCCTTGAACTCGGCCTGCCCCTTGCCTGCGAGCACCTTGGTGATGGCTGCGGTCAGGGTGGTCTTGCCATGGTCGACGTGACCAATGGTCCCTATGTTCACATGCGGTTTAGTTCTTTCGAATTTAGCTTTAGCCATGAGGAATCCTCCCTGATGTATCGACAGCCGTGTTATGTGAATGTGTTTTGAAGTGGGTGGAGCCCACAACCGGATTCGAACCGGTGACCTCTTCCTTACCAAGGAAGTGCTCTGCCGACTGAGCTATGTGGGCTTACTTTTTTGGAGCGGGAAACGGGACTCGAACCCGCGACCCTCAGCTTGGAAGGCTGATGCTCTAGCCAACTGAGCTATTCCCGCCCATTCCCTGCGTGAAGTTTTTTGACTCGACTCGCCACCCACTCACCCAGTACCAACGACCCTGCGATCTCCTGGATTGAGCAGACGCTCGTCTCATCTGTAGCTTGTATGGTGGAGGGAGGAGGATTCGAACCTCCGAAGTCGATGACGACAGATTTACAGTCTGTTCCCTTTGGCCGCTCGGGAATCCCTCCAGACAGAAGAGCTTTGCAATTACACACTGGAGCTGACGATGGGACTCGAACCCGCAACCTGCTGATTACAAGTCAGCTGCTCTACCAATTGAGCTACGCCAGCCTATCACCGCCTGTCCGTGCGCCTTAAAACCTGCGTTGCAAAGCGAATCCCTGTTCTAAAGCAAAAGGCCGTCCCTGTCAACATCTTTTTTCCGGCGATGGAATTATTTTTAACGCCTCAGCCGGAAAGATCCCTCCCCGCTACGGCAAGCGCCGCCCTCGGGAAAGGAAACCAGCACTATACCGTTTCTTTCCCCTTGATGCAAGCGGCAATCTTGACGACGGCTCCTTTTGTTCGTGGAAGCTGACCATCGCGTCGGTTTTCGCCCGGTCTCGAGCAGTGTGGGCACAGTTGCGCCCTTTTGCAGTGGCAACAGCTGTCTTTTCCGGCAACTGTGACGGCAACAAATCACATTTCCTGTGTCTGTACTCATCCCCGTTGGGCCGTTATAGTGAAGGCACGCTCAAAGGAGGGGCACGCTATGAAATGTTGTCTCGGCAAAGGGGAATTGACGCAGTTGACAGGCGGTCGGCGCGGGCTCAGGTTGCGCTGCCTGAAGGGGACGATCTGGGTGACGACAGGGGACGGCGTGGATTACCTGGTGCAGCAGGGCAATTCTTTCGACCTCAAGGCTGGCGCCACGGCGCTGGCCGAGGCCCTCGATACGGCTGAGATGCGCCTGGAAGCCCCCTCCCATGAAGGGACCATCATAGCACAGGTCGCAGTCCACCCATAATCTACCTCCTTCCACCAAACAGTTCGGCCGCCGCATCTTCACGGCCGCACTCCTTCAAGGCAAGCAGGATGTTCTTCAGCTCCTGCGGCACATGGTACAGCAGCAGCGACTTCTGCAACCCCTTCTCGCGGTCCGTCTTCGCCACGTAAACCTTTTCGCGGGTCAAGGGATCGATCCCCGTGTGATAGATGCAACTGGCGAGTGTCCCGGGGGTGGGGGTGAAGTCCTGCACCTGCTCCACCCGCATCCCCCACCGCTTCAGCATCAGCGCAAGGTCTACCATATCGGAAAGCGTGCAGCCGGGATGCCCGGAGATGAAGTAGGGGACGATGTACTGCTTCTTCCCGATCTTCGTGCTCTCCTTCTGGAACGAATCACTGAAGCGCTCGAAGCAGGCGCGCCCCGGCTTGCGCATCACGGAGGTGACGCGGTCGGTCAGGTGCTCCGGGGCAACCTTCAACAGGCCGCTCACGTGGTGCGCGACCAGTTCGCGCAGGTAGTTGGGCTGCCGCTCGAGAAGGTCGTAGCGCACACCGGAGGAGACGGCGATGTGTTTGATTCGGGATACCCTGCGCGCCTTGGAGAGAAGCCTGGAACTCCTGGCGTCGTCGGTTACCAGGTTCGGGCAGATCTTGGGAAAGAGGCAGCTCTCTCTGCGGCACTTGTCTCCCGCCGCCTTGTCGCCGCAGGAGAGTCCGAACATGTTGGCCGTAGGTCCGCCGATATCGCTCACGCTGCCGCGAAACCACGGCAGCGCCGTCAGCCGCTCCAGCTCCTGCAGCACGCTCTGCTCGCTTCGCGACTGGATCGTCTTTCCCTGGTGATGGGTGATGGCGCAGAAGGCGCAGCCGCCGAAGCAGCCGCGGTGCGTGGTGATCGAGGTCCGGATCTGCTCGTAGGCGGGGATCGCTTCCTTGTAGCTTGGGTGCGGCGCCTTGACGAACGGAAGCGCATAGATCGCGTCGAGGGCCTGCTCCGAAAGCGGCCGGGAGGGGGGGTTGCAGACCAGGTAGCGCTCCGCGTGGCGCTGCGTCACAATCCTCGCGCAGGCGGGATTCTGCTCGCCGGACAAAAGCTTGAAAGAATCGGCGTATGCCGTGGTATCCGAGGAGACCTGCTCGAAGCTCGGCAACTCCACCACGCCTGAGGCCGGCTCGGGCGGTGCGGACGCCGCGTAAACGGTCCCCCTGATGTCGCGGATGGACCCGAACGGCTCGCCGCCCTTCAGCCGTCGCACCAGTTCGAGAAGAGGGGTTTCCCCCATGCCGTAGACAAGGAGGTCCGCCTTCGCGTCGATGAGGGCGGAGCGGCGCACCTTGTCTTCCCAGAAATCATAATGGGCGAAGCGCCTGAGGCTCGCCTCGATGCCTCCGATGACCACCGGGACGTCCCGATACGCCTCCTTCAGGCGCGAGGTATAGACGATGGTGGCGCGGTTGGGGCGGGCGCCGTGGCGGTTGCCGGGGGTGTAGGCGTCGTCGCGGCGCAGCTTCCGGGCCGGCGTGTAATGGGCGACCATCGAGTCCATCGCGCCCGCGGCCACAGCAAAGAACATCCGGGGACGCCCCAGCGCCATGAACGGCTCCTTGCTGCGCCAGTCCGGCTGCGGGATGATGCCGACACGCACCCCCTTCGATTCCAGGAGGCGCGCCAGGAGCGGCACCCCGAAGGCGGGGTGATCGACGTAGGCGTCCCCGGTGACGAAGATGACGTCAAACTCGTTCCAGCCGCGTGTCTGTGCTTCGGGAAGTGAGATGGGGAGGAACTTCGGAGAGTGCTGCTTCGAGGGTTTTGCCTGTTTCATAAAGACCTTAAAACCGATTAGCCACTGAGAAAATCTGAGAAAGTCTTCTCAGATCTCCTCAGATTTCCTCTGTGGCAAATGGTTTTGACTCAGATGTTCCCGGTTTAAGGGAAGACCGGCAGGATGTCCAGGCCAAGGGTCTCGGGGAGCCCGCACATCAGGTTCATGTTCTGCACCGCCTGTCCGGAAGCCCCCTTCACCAGGTTGTCTATCGCGGAGACCACGATGACCCGGCCGGTCCTCTGGTCGACCGTGATGCCGATGTCGCAGAAGTTGGAGCCCCTCACGTGCGCCGTGGATGGTACCGAACCGAACGGGAGGACCCTCACGAACGGCTCGCCGTCGTAGAACGCCTCGTAGAGGGTCACGAGATCGGCTGCGTCGACTTTCCCCAGCGGCATGCTGTAAATGGTCGACAGGATCCCGCGGTCCATCGGGACCAGGTGCGGCGTGAACGAGATGAGGAGCGGGTCGCCGGCAAGAAGCGACAGTTCCTGCTCGATCTCCGGGATGTGCCTGTGCGTCCCGCCCACGCTGTAGGCGCGGAAGCCTTCGTTGACCTCGCAGTAGAGGTTATCCACCTTGGCGCCGCGTCCCGCACCGGTGACCCCCGACTTGGCGTCGACGATGATCGATTTCGGGTCGATGACCTTTCCCTTCAGAAGAGGAGCGAGGCCGAGAATGACGCTGGTCGGGTAGCAGCCGGGGTTGGCGATCAGCGAGGCCTCTTTGATCTCGTCGCGACGCAGTTCGGGGATGCCGTACACCGCATCGGGAAGCAGCTCGGGGTTCAGGTGCTTGTCGTACCACTGCTCGTACACCGCCGGGTCGTGCAGGCGGTAATCGGCGGAGAGGTCGACCACGTTCTTCCCCATCTTCAGGAAGGTAGGCACCACCTCCATGGCGGCCTTGTGCGGCAGCGCCGTAAAGACGATGTCCACCTTCTCGGCGATCCCGACCGGTTCCAGGTTCTCCAGCTCTATGTCGCACCGCCCGCGCAGGGAGGGGAACACGTCGCTGACCGGGCGCCCGGCGCTCTGCTCGGAGGTAACGCAGGTAACGGCCACCTCGGGGTGGGAATGAAGTAATCTCAACAGTTCTACGCCGGTATATCCGCTGGCACCGACAATGGCAACCTTAAGCATGAGCGCCTCCCTTTGCGGCAGGAAAGAAATAAAATGAGATCGTACCACAGCTATGGCGCCTGTGACACGAATAAACCTACCAGACCAGACCAGGATGAGGATGAGGATGATCTTTTCATCCATCTCTAGAACCGCCAGGAAAGAAGACCGGACGCGGGAGCGTCCTGCAATGTGTTCCCACGCTGGAGCGTAGGAACAATAATTCGCACCTCTCAAGGGAGAGGGCGAGAAGCCCCGCAAAACGCCCTCGGAAGAAACAGCAAAAGGAGGAACCCTCTCGGATTCCCCCTTTGTAATGCTGGTGCAGCGACTGCCTGGAAAGTGGATTAACGCTTGGAGAACTGGAAGCTTGCGCGTGCAGCCTTCTTGCCGTATTTCTTTCTTTCCTTGATGCGGGAGTCGCGGGTGATGAACCCGGCCTTCTTCAGCGTGCCGCGCAGGTCGGCATCGGCCTCGATGAGGGCCTTGGTGATGCCGTGCTTGATGGCGCCGGCCTGACCGGAGTCGCCGCCGCCCTTGACGGTGCAGAAGATGTCGAACTTGCCGACGTTCTCGGTCAGTTCGAGCGGCTGCATGACCACCATCTTCGAGGTCTCCCTGCCGAAGTAGTTGTCAAGAGTCTTGGTATTTACAATGATCTCGCCGTTGCCGGGCTTGATCCAAACCCTGGCGATCGACGACTTCCTTTTCCCTGTAGCGTAAAAGCTCGCTGCCATTTTCTATCTCCTGATGAGCGAATTAAATGTTCAGATTCTTCGGATTCTGAGCTGAGTGCGGATGCGCGTCGCCCGCGTAGATCTTCAGCTTCTTCAGCATGTGGCGCGCAAGCTTGTTCTTGGGAAGCATGCCCTTGACAGCCTTCTTCAGAAGCTCTTCCGGCTTCTTCTCGATCAGCTTGCCGGCAGTGATCTCCTTGAGGCCGCCCGGGTACGAGGAGTGGCTGTAGTAGGTCTTGTCAGCAAACTTCTTGCCGGTGAGGGCAATCTTTTCGGCATTAACAACGATGACGAAGTCGCCGGTATCAACACTCGGGGTGAAGGTCGGCTTGTTTTTGCCGCGCAGCACGTTGGCGATCTGAGTCGCGACACGGCCGAGCACCTTATTATCCACATCAACCAGGTACCAATCCCTGGTAACTTCTTCTTTTTTTGCGACTTGCGTCTTCATCGAAACCTCACAGCTATCTGGAATTAGCACATTAACTTACAGAAGTTTGAGAATCTAATCCATTCCACGGCTCATGTCAAGACAAAAAAGCCGGGAAGGAAATTAGCGCGCCATAAAAAGCGCGTCATTCTCCGTCGTGTTCCGGGTAAAAAACCTGCACCAGGCAGAGCCCCTGCGGCGGCACGGTCATGCCCGACTCGTGCCGGCCTCCCCCCTTGAGCAGGCGTGCAACGTCTGCAGGACTCTTCTTCCCCTGCCCCACCTCGATCAGCGTGCCGGTGATGATACGGACCATGTTCTTGAGAAAACCGCTCCCCTTGACGTCCAGGTGGAGGAAGCGGTCGTCCTGCAGCAGTTCCATGCTGTAGATCCGGCGCACCGTCGTCTTGGCGGCGCAGTTGGAGCCCCGGAAGGCCGAGAAGTCGTGCTCCCCCACGAAGACGGCGCAGGCCGCCCGCATCGCCTCGATGTCGAGCTTCCCCTGGATGCGCCAGGCCGTGTGGCGCGCCAGCGGTGAGCGGAGGTTGTCCAGCAGCATGGTGTAGCGGTAATGCTTCGCCTGGGCGTCGAAGCGGGGGTGAAAGCCAAGCGGCACCTCGCAGGCGTCGCGTACCGCGATGTCCCTGGGAAGCAGGCAGTTCAGCCCCTCCCGGAAGGCGCGCAGCGGCATGGTGCGGTCCGTCTTGAAGCAGGCCACCATGCCGCGGGCGTGCACGCCCGCGTCGGTGCGCCCGGAGCCGTGCAGGGTGGTTCGCTCACCCAGCATGCCGGCGAGAGCCTCCTCGATGACCTGCTGGACGGTCAGGCCGTTTGGCTGCACCTGCCACCCGCAGTAGGCGGTGCCGTCGTATTCTATGGTCAGTTTGATGTTGCGCATATTTGCTTAAGCCTTGCCGCTGGCCCCCCTCGCCCATCGGGAGAGGGGATGGGGGTGAGGGCGTTGCCATGAAGAGACAGGGTTGCCTACGTCGGCGCCCTCACCCCGGCCCTCTCCCGTAGGGCGAGGGAGAGCTTACGCGAGCGCAGACAAGAGCTGACAGGGGTGCGCTCCCATCAGCCTCGGCATCCTTACTTCAAATATTTCTCCACCAGAATCTCCGCGATCTGCACCGCGTTGGTCGCGGCGCCCTTGCGGAGGTTGTCGGCGACGATCCAGAGGTTCAGGCCGTTTTGAACGGAGGCGTCCTCGCGGATGCGTCCCACCAGGGTGAGATCCTCCCCCGCCGCGTCCATCGTCATCGGGTATTCGCCATTGGCCGGGTTGTCCACCAGTTCCACGCCGGGGGCGTCCTCGAGCAGCTCACGCGCCTTTGCCACGGTGATCTTCTTTGCCGTCTCGATGTTGACCGACTCCGAATGGCCGAAGAAGACCGGGACCCGGACGCAGGTTGCGGTGGTCTTGATGTCCGCCTCCATGATCTTCCGGGTCTCGTTCACCATCTTCATCTCTTCCTTGGTGTAGCCGTTGTCGCAGAAGGAATCGATCTGCGGGATGCAGTTGAAGGCGATGCGGTGCGGGTAGACCTCGTTCTTGGTCGGGCGGCCGTTCAGCAGTTCCCCTGTCTGGACGCGGAGTTCGTCGATCGCCTTGCTCCCGGTACCGGAGACCGCCTGGTAGGTGGAGACGACGATCCTCTTGATGGCCGCGAAATCGTGCAACGGCTTCAGGGCCACCACCATCTGGATGGTGGAGCAGTTCGGGTTGGCGATGATCCCCTTCTTCTTGTAATCGGCGATGGCGTGGGGATTCACCTCGGGGACCACCAGCGGCACATCCGGGTCCATCCTCCAGGCGCTGGAGTTGTCGATGCAGACGGCGCCGGCCTTGGCGGCCGAGGGGCAGAACTCCTCGGAGCGGGCCCCGCCGGCCGAGAAAAGGGCGATGTCGATCCCCTCGAAGCAATCATGCGTCAGCTCCTCGACCGGCACCGGCTTCCCGTTGAATTCGAGGACCTTCCCTGCGCTGCGGCCGCTCGCCAGGAACCTGATCTTACCGACCGGGAACTTGCGCTCCCCGAGGCACTCGATCATCTGGGTTCCCACCGCACCGGTTGCGCCTACCACTGCTACATTCCAAAGCCTGCTCATAATCTTGCTTCTCCTCGTAAAGACAAAAACGGGAGCGCGCCCACCCTTTGCCGGGGGACGCGCTCCGCTGGTTGTTGCTGGTCTTGGTTGATCGGACCGATCGGTCCGATCCGACGGATCGGCCGGATGCTACCGCTCCTTCAAAATCCGCAGCATGCGGCGCAGCGGCTCCGCTGCACCCCACAGGAGCTGGTCGCCGCAGGTGAAGGCGGAGAGGTACTGCGGCCCCATCTTCATCTTGCGCACGCGACCGACCGGCACGGTCAGCGACCCGGAAACGGCAGCCGGGGTCAGCTGGGCCAGGGTGTCGGCCTTGTTGTTGGGGACGAACTTCACCCACTGGTTGTCGTTCTTGATCATCTCCTCGATCTCGGCGATCGGGATGTCCTTGTTCAGCTTGATGGTCAGCGCCTGGCTGTGGCAGCGCATGGCGCCGACGCGCACGCAGAGGCCGTCCACGGGAATGGGGTTGGCGCCGCCGAGGATCTTGTTGGTCTCGGCATACCCTTTCCACTCCTCGCGGCTCTGCCCGTCCTCAACCTCGCGGTCGATCCACGGGAGCACGTTGCCTGCCAGCGGGAAGCCGAACTCCTTGGTCGGCATGTCGGAGCTTCTCAGCATCGCGGTGACCTTGCGGTCGATCTCCAGGATGGCGGAACCCGGGTTCTTCAGTTGCTCGGCGACAGAGCCCTGCAGGACCCCCATCTGGGAGAGGAGTTCGCGCATGTTGGGAGCGCCCGCGCCGGATGCGGCCTGGTAGGTCATGGAGGTGAGCCACTCGACCACGCCCGTCTTGAACAGCCCGCCCAAACCCATCAGCATGAGGCTGACGGTGCAGTTGCCGCCGACGTAATCCTTGACACCTTTGGCAAGGGCTGCGTCGATGACGTTGCGGTTGATCGGGTCGAGGATGATGACGGCGTCGTTCTCCATGCGGAGCGTGCTCGCCGCGTCGATCCAGTACCCCTTCCAGCCGGCCTTGTTCAGCTCCGGACGTACCGCCTTGGTGTAATCGCCACCCTGGCAGGTGATGATGACGTCCAGCTTCTTCAACTCGTTGATGTCCGAAGCGTCCTTCAGCGTCCCCGCGTTCATGGGGGCTTCCTGCCCCACCTGGGAGGTTGTGAAGAATACCGGCTCGATCCCTGCGAAATCGTTCTCTTCCTGCATCCGCTGCATGAGAACCGAACCTACCATGCCACGCCAACCGACTAATCCGACTTTCATAGGCGACCTTCCTTTCACTTGTTTTTTATGTTCACCGGCGGGTCTCCCCGCCTCTACCGGGTTTATGGGTGGTTACAGGTTCGCGATGATCGCGTCGCCGATCTCCCTGGTGTTGACCAGCTTCTCGCCGGCCTTCTCCTGATAGATGTCCCTGGTGCGGTAACCGCCGTCGAGTACCTTGGCGACCGCGTTGTCGATGGCGTCGGCAGCCTCGACCATCCCGAAGGAGTAGCGGAGCATCATCCCCGCGGAAAGGATCTGGGCGATCGGGTTGGCGATCCCCTGCCCGGCGATGTCGGGCGCGCTCCCGCCGGAGGGCTCGTACATCCCGAAGGTCCCCTCGGCAAGAGACGCGGAGGGGAGCATGCCGAGCGAGCCGGTCAGCATGGCGGCCTCGTCGGAAAGGATGTCGCCGAACATGTTCTCGCAGAGGATGACGTCGAATTGCTTCGGCCACTTTACCAGCTGCATGGCGGCGTTGTCCACATACATGTGGGAGAGCTCGACGTCCGGATACTCCTTCGCGATGGTGATGACGATCTCGCGCCAGAGCACAGAGGTTGAGAGCACGTTGGCCTTGTCGATGGAGCAGACTTTCTTGCCGCGCTTGCGGGCCGCCTGGAAGGCGACGTGGGTGATGCGCTCGATCTCGGGGACGCTGTAGCGCATGGTGTCGACGCCGACCCGGTCACGCCCGGTGCCGTCGATACCCTTGGGCTGGGAGAAATAGATGCCGCCGGTAAGCTCGCGGATCACCAGGATGTCGAAGCCGCCGGCGATCACCTCTTCCTTCAGGGAGGAGGCGCTGGTGAGCGACGGGAAGATGATGGCCGGACGCAGGTTGGCGTAAAGGCCGAAGATCTTGCGAAGCGGCAGCAGTGCGCCGCGCTCCGGCTGCTCGTCCGGGGGAAGGGTTTCCCATTTAGGCCCGCCCACGGAGCCGAACAAAATGGCGTCGGATGCCTTGCATATGTTAACGGTGGTCTCGGGAAGCGCGCGCCCTTCCAGGTCGATGCCGGCCCCGCCTACGTTGGCGTGCGTCCGCTCGAATGTGACGTCGTAGCGTTTCTCGACTGCATCCAGCACCTTGAGCGCCTCTGCCATAACCTCAGGACCTATACCGTCACCCGGCAGCACCGCCACCTTAAAAAGCTTTGCCATTGCACAACCTCCCATATGTATTAAATTAGCGATTCTATTAGCGTGGGTGGCTTGTTGTCAACAAAAAAGGCCGCCAAACATGCGTTTAGCGGCCCGATACTCACTACATCAAGCTATGCCTGTCAGGGCGCCTTTATCTCCTGGCTCTTGGCCCGCAACTTCTTCACAAGTTCCGGATACCCCTGGTTGTTGATGATCCTGTTGAATTGCCCGCGATAGTTGGAGACAAGGCTCACCCCCTCGATCACCACGTCGTAGACCATCCACTTCCCCCCCTTCTGCGTCAGGCGATAATCGAGCGCGTACTCGTCGCCCTTGGGCGCGATCACCTTCGACTTCACCTCTGCGTAGGGGCCGTCCAGCGATTCCTTGAGGTAGACGATCTTCTCGTTATGGTACGACTCGATCTTCCCGGAGTAGGAGTTTTCCAGCAGCGTCTCGAAAAGCGAGACGAACTCCTTTCTCTCCGCCGGGCTCCGCTCCTTCCAGTGCGTGGCCAGCGAGCGCTGGGCCATCTCCGAGTAGTCGAAGATGCTCCCGATGGCACTCTTCAGCGCCTTGCGACGCTGCGGCTCGTTCTGCGGCTTTTTCAGGTTCTCATCGGAGACGATGCGCACCACCTCGTCAACCACACGCTTCACCTCGTCCGTCACCGAGGCTTGCGCCGGAGCGGCAAGCGCCACGAGAACGACGGTCGCGACGATCAGGGAAAGTACTGCCTTCAGACAGGCTGCGGCTTTCATATCAGCTCCTCCCTCGGGGTGGTCGGCGGCTCTTCTTTGCGCCTAACTGCCGGCCCTTCAAGCACCGGTAGAGCATATCATTAGCCAAAACTTAGGCAACCAAAGGGGGCGGCGGCAGGGAAATCGAACCGGGAGAGAAGATGACCGGCGAAAAAAACGGAGCCGCAGCGCCCCCGCCGACGAAAACCATCTGGACAAGCTCATTAAAGTCGCTATTATACGTTGATTATGCGAAATTCACAGGAGGCAACATGCTACCTTTCACTCGCCCAGGGCATCTCGCAGCCGCCCTGTCTCTTATGGTCATGACAGCCTGCACGCCGGCCACAAAGCGGTACATGGGGAATGCGGAGAACCCCTACCCTCTTCTTTCCGCTCCCAAGGTAGGGGACATCGTGCACCTGCCGACCGGCACGCTGGTCAGCTCCGAGCAGATGATGGCCATAGCCGGGGACGCCCGGGTGGTCTACGTGGGAGAGACGCACGACAACCCGGCATCGCACCGCCTGGAACTCGACACCCTGAAGGCGCTGGCGGAACGTTATCCCGGGAAGGTGACGCTCGGCATGGAGATGTTCACCCGTTCGCAGCAGCCGGTCCTCGACCGCTGGGTGGCGGGGGAGCTGGACGAGAAGGCCTTCCTCAAGGCGTCGCGCTGGTTCGACAACTGGAAGATGGACTTCGCCTACTACCGCGACCTGCTGATATTCGCCCGCGACCGGCACATACCGCTCCTCGCCCTGAACGCGGAAAAGAGCCTGGTGCAGGCGGTGCGGAGCAAGCCGATCGAGGAACTGAGCGCCGAGGAAAAGGCCCAACTGCCGCAGATGGACCTCTCCGACCCCTACCAGCGCGCCATGACGGAAGGGATCTTCGGCGGGCACAGCCATGGCAAGATGCACGTCGAGGGTTTCCTGCGCGCCCAGACGCTCTGGGATGAAACCATGGCGGAATCCATCGCCCGCTACCTTGCCACCACTGAAGGGAAGGACCGGCGTCTGGTGGTGGTGGCCGGAGGAAACCACGTGAACTACGGCTTCGGCATACCCCGCCGCGTTTTTCGCCGCCTCCCCACCTCCTACGTCCTCATCGGGGGGCATGAGGTGCAGATCGCCAAGGAGAAGCACCCGGAAATGATGGAAGTGGAGATTCCGGACTTCCCCACCGTCCCTTACGACTTCATGGCCTACTTCGCCTACGAGGAACTCCAGAAATCCGGAGTGCTTCTTGGCGTGATGTTCGAGCCGGACCCGAAAGGGCGCGGCCTCGTGGTGAACGGCGTGGTCCCCGATTCGAACGCCTCCCGGGCGGGGGTGAAGGTGGGAGACCTCCTCTTGTCACTCGACGGCGACCCGCTCAACGAGAGCCTCGACCTGATTTACGCAGTCAAACAGAAGCACGCAGGCGACAAGGGGAAGCTGAAGCTCGAGCGCGAAGGAGAGACCCTGACGCTGGATATCCTGTTCCAGGAGGGCGAGGCGAAGCAGCACGGAAAATAACTGAGGTCTCCCGCGGGGGGGCCTTGCAATGTACACGTGACGTCCGCGGCGAAGCGCCGGCGGGGAGGGAGGAAATTCAATGTACGCAATGAGTAACGTCGGAAACACCATTGCCATGGTCCTGGCCGGTGGCAAGGGGGAGCGCCTGAGCCCGCTCACCATAAGGCGCGCCAAGCCGAGCGTCATGTTCGGCGGCAAATACAAGATCATCGACTTCGTGTTGAGCAACCTGTTCAACTCCGGGATCAAGAAGGTCTACATACTGACCCAGTACCGCGCCTACTCGCTGAACAAGCACATCAGGGAATCGTGGGGCAAATGGACCGGCCTGGGGGAGTTCTACGTCGCGATCTCGCCCGAGACCAGTTCGGAGAGCGAGGAGTGGTTCAAGGGGACCGCCGACGCCATCCTGCAGTACCTGAGGTTCGTGGAATCCTCCGATGCCGATTACGTGGCGATCTTCGGCGGCGACCACATCTACAAGATGGACATCAGCCAGATGATCGACTACCACCGCCGCAACCGGGCCGACCTGACCCTCGCGGCGCTGGAGGTCCCGGTAGAGGACGCCAGGCGCTTCGGCGTCTTCTCGGTGGACGACGACTACCGCGTCACCGCCTTCACGGAGAAACCCGCGGAGCCCGAGACGATCCCGGGGCGCAACACCTGCTTCGCCTCCATGGGGAACTACATCTTCTCCACCAAGAAGCTGATCGAGGTGCTGCAGGAGGGAAAGAAGCTGTACGAAGACCTCGATTTCGGCAAGCACGTGATCCCGATGATGCTGGCGAACCGCGACAAGGTGTTCGCCTACAACTTCAACGACAACATCATCCCGGGAATGAAGGCGGAGGAAAAGGGGTACTGGAAGGACGTCGGGACCCTCGAGTCGTATTACGAAGCGAACATGGACCTGATCAACGTGTCGCCGCAGCTGAACCTCTACAACTACAAGTGGCCCATCCTGACCAACCAGGGGAACCTCCCGCCGGCCAAGACGGTGTTCGACGAGGAAGGGCGGCGCGGCATGAACATCGACTCCTATGTCTGCGCCGGCTGCATCACCAGCGGCGCCACGGTCAAAAGGACCATACTGGCGCCGCGCTGCAAGGTGAACAGCTACAGCCTCATCGAGGACTCCATACTGTTCGAGAACGTGACGGTCGGCAGGAACGTGAAGATAAAAAAGGCGATCATCGACAAGAACCTGGTGATCCCCGACGGTACTGAGATAGGTTACGACCACGAGTTGGACCAGGCCAAGGGGTACCGGGTGACCGAATCGGGGATCGTCGTGGTATCCGCCGCAGAGGTGAAATAGGGACGCAGCTTGACGGCCCGGCCGCGAACGTGCCATGCTGTCACAGTCGCAAGGACGGGTTTCGTAAGGGTTTTCCTGCAGCCGGGAGTGCACCATGCAGCGAGGTTTGAAAAGAGGCGCAAGAAAAGAGATAACGAAGATCGTCGGCGTGTACGCCCTCTTCGGAAGCGCCTGGATCTATCTCTCGGGTACCGTCCTCGCATGGCTCGTCACCGATCGCCACCTTGCGGAACAGATAGAGGTGTACAAGGGGCTCCTGTTCATCCTGGTCACCTCGACGCTCCTGTACCAGTTGATCGCACGTTTCGCGTGGCGCATCGCCGACTCGGTAAGCAAGCTGGAAGAGAGCGAGGCGCGGTTCCAGACCATCTATCACAACGTCAACGACGCGCTCTTGATACGCGACGCGGTCACCGGGCTGTTGGTGGACGTGAACCGGACCATGTGCAGCATGTTCGGCTATACGCAGCAGGAAGCCCTGCAACTCGACCTGGGCCAACTGAGTCTGGGAGAGCACCCTTACACCTCAGAGGAGACGATGCGCCGACTCAAGCTGGCGGCGCAGGGGATATCCCAGACTTTCGAGTGGCGCAGCAGGAAAAAGGACGGCTCGCTCTTTTGGTCCGAAGTGAATCTGCGCCACGCCACCATCAACGGAGAAGAACGGATCATCGTCATGGTGCGGGACATCGCCGCCCGCAAGGAGATAGAGGAGGCGCTGCGGCAAAACGAGGAAATCCTCAAGGTGCTGATGGAGGAGATGCCTGCCGGGGTGGGGTGGTCCGACGAGAACGGCGTGATCCAGTACGTGAACGGCTACATCAACGACTGGTTCGGGCTGAGTTCCTCAATCCTCCCGACGCTGGACGACCTGCTGCTGCACGCCCTCCCCGACCCGACGTACAGGGACGAGATCCGGGGGATCTGGCGCAGCGGCATCGGCGGAGCGCTGAAAACCGGCGCGCAGCCCCCGCCCATCGAGGCGAAAATCACCTGCGCCGACGGATCGCTGCGGCACGTCATCCTCAACACCCGCCTGGTATACCAACGGATACTGTTCATATTCACCGACATAACGAAGTGGGAGGCGATGCAGGGCGAGATACTGAAGGCGCAGAAGCTGGAATCGGTCGGGGTTCTGGCCGGCGGCATCGCCCACGACTTCAACAACATCCTCACCGGCATCCTCGGGAACATCTCCTTCGCGGGGGTCCTTTTGGAGGCGTCGCATCCTGCGCGAAGGCCCCTGGAGAACGCGGAAAAGGCGTCCCTGCGGGCGGCGGAACTGGCGCACCAGCTGCTGACCTTCGCACGGGGGGGGCAACCGGTGAAAAAAGTGGTCTCGGTGAGGAACCTGGTGCAGGAGTCCCTCTCTCTCTCGCTGCACGGCGCGAAGGTGCAGACCGAGGTCGACATTCCGGACTCGCTCCATCCCATCCACGCGGACGAAGGGCAGATGAACCAGGCGTTCAACAACGTCATCATCAACGCGCACCAGTCGATGCCGGGAGGCGGGATCCTTCGGGTCAAGGCGGACAACGTGGTCCTGGAGGCGCAGAACAGCCAGGCGCTCCCTCCCGGGCAGTACGTGAGGATATGCTTCACCGACGAGGGGTGCGGGATACCGCCCGAGGAACAAAAGCTCATCTTCGACCCATACTTCACGACCAAGGCGACCGGGAGTGGCCTGGGGCTCGCTTCGGTGCATTCCATCGTCAGCAAGCATTCCGGAAAGATAGAGGTGAGTTCCGAGCCCGGAAAGGGGGCCACCTTCACCTTCTACCTTCCGTCGGCGGGAGAAGCCGCGCTCGAGTCGGAATCTTCGGCCGCGCAGCTCACCGTGGAGAACCGCAAAGAGGGGTCGGTCCTGGTGATGGACGACGAAGAGACGATCCGGGTGTTGGCGGCGGACCTTTTGGAGTACTTGGGATACCGGGCGGTGACCTGCAGCAACGGACAGGAGGCGATCAGGCTTTACAGGGAGGCGGGAGAGTCGGGGAGCCCCTTCTATGCGGTCGTCATGGACCTGACCATACCGGCCGGGATGGGCGGCAAGGAGGCTGCGCGGGAGATACTGGCCTACGATCCGGGCGCCCGGCTGATCGTTTCCAGCGGCTATTCCAACGACCCGGTCATGGCGCACCATGCCGACTACGGATTCTCCGCCGCGGTGGTGAAGCCGTACCGCTGCGCCGATCTCCAGCTGGCACTGAAAAGCGGGCATTGACCCGACAATGCCCGCCTCCAGTACAGCGTCCCTCACGCAACTCTTAATCTTAATCTCGACCTCGCCTTATTCCCCCTGCCCCACCGCATACCCCAGGTTCGCCACCGACAGGTTGTAGTTGTAGATCGACTGGAAGTACGCCGCCCGCATCTTGGCGTACTGCTGCAGCGAGTCGAAGATCTCCTTGGCCGGGCCGATGCCGAAATCGAAATTGGCGATGGCGGTCACGGCCCACTTCTTGGAATTCTCGTAGCCCCCCTTGGTCGCGTCGATGCTGGTCGCCGCCTCCACTCCCTCGTCATAGTACTTCCTGATCTGCAGCGGGATGTTCTCGTCGGCAAACTTCCCGGTCGACAGCAGCCTGTCGTACTGCGCCTGCTCCTGGGATATCTTCGCCGAGGTGATCCCGAAATCGAGCTTCCACTTGAGCCCCAGCGCGACGCCTCCCCAGACATGGTTGAACTCGTCCGGCACCCACGGGTTGGTCACCCGGTCGCGCCCGGGCGAGTACGCCGCCGAGAAGTTCGCACCGAGGAAGAAGTCGGGATAGCGCCCTGCCCTGGCCGCCTCCACCAGCTCCCTGCGCGCCTTGAGCCCTTCGCGTACCTGCCTGAACTCCGGCCGGCTCTCCCTGGCGCGGGAGACGTACCCCTGGAGTTCGCCCAATCCCTCCCCGGACCTGAGAAGCCTCTGGTCAGCCAGCTCCAGCGGGGCCTCCGGCGCCATCCCTATCTTCGCCTTCAGGGCGGCGAGGGCCAGGCTCTCCCCCTTGTTCGCCTCGGCCAGGTACTTGTTCACCTCGCCGCTGAAGGCGTCCAGCTTGTAGAGGTCCGCCTCCTCGACGTTGTTCGAGTTCTGCTCCAGAAGCTTCTTCGCCTTGTCGCGCGCCCGGCCCAGGTCGCCCTGCACCTCCTCCAGCAGCGATCTCAGCTCGCGGGCCAGGAGCACGCCGTAGTAGTACTCCTTCACCTTGAGGGCCGTTTCGTTTCGCTTCTGGTCCAGGCGCGCCTTCTCCACCTCAATCCCGTGCTTCGCTGCGGACATGGAGTGGCTGATCTTCCCGAAGGTGTAGATCGGCTGCACCAGGGTGGCGTCGCCGCGCTCGAACCAGGTGAGATGGCTGGTCTGGTTGATCTTGTCGGGGGAGCTCACCTGGTCCCCCCTCGCCCTCGGCACCGGCCCGGTAAGACCGAGGAAGTCGATCTGGGGCAGGCGATGCCCCTTCGCCTCGGAGAGCTTGGCGGTGGAGAGTTCGATGTCCGCCAGCGCCTCCCCGAGTTCAGGAGCGGTCGCGACGGCCCGGGTGACGCACTCCTTGAGGGCCAGCGTCTCCGCCCGGACGGCGCCTGCCATACCGAGATGGAGCAGGAAAACGGCCGGCAGCAGTACGCCGAGACGTACGGCGGTCGAGGCTGAAACAGCGGACGACAGCGGAGAACCGATCTTGAACCTGTTGGCCAGCCACGATGATCCCTTCATATCCTCCTCCTTGGCACGTCCAAGCGTGCCCACGGCGTCACTCCACCTGGCCGTGCACGTATTTGCTGATCAGCTCCTCAAGGTCCACGGCCCCCTCGGTCTCCCGGATCGCCCCGCCGGCCCCGAGGAGCCTCTCGGAACCTCCCGGCTTCAGGACTATGACCTTGTCCCCGATGATCCCCCTGGTCCGCACGGAGGCGATGGTGTCCTCCTGCAGCCTCACTTCGCGGCGCAACGCGAGGTAAACCCGCGCCCGCGCGTTCTGCGGCCCCAGCGTGATCCGGTCCACGTGTCCTACCTGCACCCCCGCGATCTCCACCGTGGCCCCTTCCTTCAACCCCGCTACCGAGTCGAAGTCGGCCCTGATCGTGTAATGCTCGCCGTCGAAGAGTTCCAGCCTTCCGAGCCTGATGGAGAGGTAGGCCAGACAGATGATGCCGACCAGCACGAACAGCCCCACGATTGCATTCAATTTCCCGTTTTTCATTTCGCACCCGTACCTGTCGCGGCCCCGTCCTTCATATCGGGTGGATCGGGCCGTCCAGGCTCCCGCTGATGAATTGACGCACCGCTGGATGTGAAGAACCCTGTATCTCCTCAGGGGTACCGTACTGGATGATGCTTCCCCGGTAGAGCATCGCCACCCGGTCGGAGATGTCGAAGATCTCGGGTATCTCGTGGGAAACTACGACTGCCGTGTAGCCGAACCTGGCGTGGGTCTCCCTGATCATCTGGTGGATGGCGCGGCAGATGACCGGATCGAGCCCGGTGGTCGGTTCGTCGAACAGGATGATGCTCGGGTTCATCAGCAGGGCACGGGCCAGCCCCACCCGCTTCTTCATGCCTCCCGAGAGCTGGTCCGGGTATTTCGCGTCCACCCCGGAAAGCCCCACCTGCAAAAGTGCCTCGTGCACCCGGTCTGCGATCTCCGCGTAGGTAAGGATGGTCTTTTCCTGCAGCGGAAAGGCGACGTTTTCGAAGACGGTGAGCGAGTCGAAGAGGGCGGCGTTCTGGAAGAGCATGCCGAACTTCTCCCGCACGCGGTTCATTCCCCTCCCTCCCAGCCTGGAGATATCCTGTCCGTTCACCAGAACACTGCCGCTGTCCGGGCGCAGCAGGCCGATCATGTGCTTCAAAAGGACGCTCTTCCCCTCTCCGGAGGGACCTATGACGGCGGTGATCATCCCTTCCGGGACCTCCAGGTTCAACCCGCTCAGCACCGTCTGGCTGCCGAAGGCCTTGGTCACCCCTCTGAGTTCGATCATGGCCGCCTCACGTGAGCACCGAGGTGATGAAGTAGTCCCAGACCAGGATGAGGACGCTGGAGGTGACCACCGCCGTGGTCGTGGCCCGGGAGACCCCCTCGGCCCCGTGCCCGGTGTAGTACCCCCTGTAGCAGCAGATCCAGGCGATGATGACGCCGAAGCAGCCCGACTTGACCAGCCCCGAATAGATGTCTTTCCACTGCACGCTGTTCTCCATCTCGCCGAAATAGGCGCCGGGGTTCACGCCGAGGAGTTCGACGCCGACCAGGTACCCTCCCCAGATCCCGACCACGTCGAAGATGGCGCAAAGAAGCGGCAGCACGAAAATGGAGGCGATCAGCTTGGGGGCAACCAGGTACTTGAACGGCTCCAGGGCCATGGTCTCCAGGGCGTCGATCTGCTCCGAGATGCGCATGATGCCGATCTCGGCCGCGATGGCGCTGCCGGCCCGCCCGGTCACCATCAGGGCGGTGAGGACGGGTCCGAGTTCGCGTATGAGGGAAAGGGAGACGGCGACCCCGAGCATCCCCTCCGAGCCGAATTTGGCAAGGGTGTAGTATCCCTGCAGGGCGAGCACCATGCCGGTGAAGCAGGCGGTAAGGACGACGACGAGGCTCGACTTGGCGCCGATGAAGCTGATCTGTTTCAGGATGTGACGGGGATGACCGGGGGAGGTGATGCAGATATAGAAGGCGTAGAGGATGAAGTTAAACATCCTCCCCATCTCCTTGAGGCGGCCGAGGGTCCATGCGCCGACTTTGGCAAGCAGGTAGGTCATATATATCCACCCCAAACTCTGAACAATGCTAAAGATTGTAGAGGGTGGATCCATATTGTAAAGAAACTCTAACCCTGGTCGCGCTCGCCCCAGAGTTGCTTCAGGCGCCAGTTGCGGCCGCACCCTTCATGGTACTGCCTGTATTGATAGGGGTTCTTCTTGTAGTACTGCTGGTGGTACTCCTCGGCGGGGTAGAACTCCTGTGCCGGCCGGATGTCGGTGACGACGCCGAGTTTCACCCGGCTCGTTTGCGCCGCCTCCCGGCTGGTCTCTTCGGCCATCCGCTTCTGGTTCTCGTCCAGGTAGAAGATGGCGGTCTGGTACTGGCTGCCGTAGTCGCAGAACTGCCGGTTGCGGGTGGTGGGGTCGATGTTGCGCCAGAAAACCCGGAGGATGTCGCGGTAGCTCACCTGGCCGGGGTCGAAGACGATGCGGACCGCCTCCACGTGGCCGGTCTCGCCTTGGCAGACCTCCTGGTAACTGGGGTTGGGGGTGGTCCCGCCGGTGTACCCCGGCGTCACCGATAGCACCCCCGGCATCTTGTCGAAGACAGGTTCCATGCACCAGAAGCAGCCGCCGGCGACGATGGCGGTTTCGGTTTGCATTTCGGTCTTCTCTGCAGCGGTTGGTTCCATGATTTCCTCCTTTGTGCTTTCGGACCTGTCGGACCTGTCGGACCTGTCGGACCTGTCGGACCTGTCAGACCTGTCAGACCTGTCAGACCTGTCAGACCCGTCCGAGTCTGACGTCACCCGGTGACCGCGATGACCTCCTCGTAGGTGGTGATCCCCTCCAGCATCTTCCTGACCGCCTGCTCCCTGAGCGTCACCATGCCGTCGCGCCGGGCCACCGCCTGCAACTCGGCCAGGTCGGGCCGCTCCGTGATGACCCCCTTCACCGCGTCGTTCACGTCGAGCACCTCGAAGATCCCGGTCCTCCCCTTGTATCCGGTGCCGCGGCATTCCCCGCACCCCTCGCCGCTCCAGACGCCCCCCGCCCGCTTCAGCCCCAGGTACTCCATCTCCTCGCCCGAGAGCGTCCGTTCCTTTCTGCAGGAGGGGCAGATCTTCCTCACCAGCCTCTGGGCGATGATCCCTATCACGGTGGAGGAGATCAGGAAGGGGGGGACGCCGAGATCGATCAGCCTCGTGATGGAGGAGGGGGCGTCGTTGGTGTGCAGCGTGGAGAGGACCAGGTGCCCGGTGAGCGCCGCCTGCACCGCGTTCTCGGCCGTCTCCTTGTCCCTGATCTCGCCGATCATGATGATGTCGGGGTCCTGCCTCAGGACGTTTCTGAGCACCTTGTCGAAGGTGACGCCGATCGCCCCCTGCACCCCGACCTGGTTGAACTCCTCCATCACCATCTCGATCGGGTCCTCGACCGTCACGATGTTCACCTCCGGAGAGGAAAGGGTCCGCAGCGACGAGTAGAGCGTGGTGGTCTTGCCGCTCCCGGTGGGGCCGGTGACCAGGATGATCCCGTTGGGTCTCGCCAGGAAGGCGCTGTAGAGCTGGTACTCGCGCGGGTAGAACCCTATGCAGTCCAGCTCCTGCATCAGGACGTCCGGGTCGAAGATCCTGATGACCACCTTCTCCCCGAAGGCGACCGGGAGGGTGGAGACGCGCAGCTCGACCTCCTTCTCGTGGTGGTTGGTCTTGATCCTGCCGTCCTGCGGCCTCCTTTTTTCGGCCAGATCCATCCTGGAGAGCATCTTGATCCTGGAGACGATCGGCGGGTGGAGCTGCTTCGGGATCACGTGGACGTTGTGCAGCACGCCGTCCACCCGGAGGCGGACCAGGGACTTGTCCCTCTTGGGCTCGATGTGGATGTCGCTGGCGCGCTGGTCGAAGGCGTACTGCAACAGGAACTCCACCGCGGAGATGATGTTGCGGTCGGTCCCCTCGATCTCGTGCCCCGTCTTCATCCGGACGAACTGCTCCAGGTTCCCGAGGTCGACCCCGCTCCCCATCTCGCTCTCCGCCGCCTGCACCGAGGCGCGGAAGCCGAAGAACTCCCTCAGGATCTTCAGGATGTCGTTGCGGGAGGCAAGCACCCGGCGAAACTCCATCCTCTTGACCGTCTTCAACTCCTCGATCACCTGGTCGTTGAACGGATCGGCGACGGCGAGCGTGACCACGCCGTCGGAGAAGCCGACCGGGACGATCAGGTGCTTCAGTGCGAAGGGGCGCGAGATGTGCGCCGTGACCAGTTCGAGGTTGAGCTTCATCGGGTTGATCTTCAGGTAGGGAAGGCCGACCGCCTGGGCCAGCACCTCGGTGATGGCATCCTCGGTGAGAAGCTTCCCCCCCGAGCCCGGGATCTCCAGGTTGAAGGAGGCGATCACCTCGGCGGGGGAGGGTTTTTCCGGGGCCGGCTGCAGGCGACGGGAATACCCGGCCTGCTGGCCTCCCGCCAGGCGCTGCACCTGGGCCTCGCCACGTGCCAGCAGATCCTCGTACTGTTCCGGGCCGATCAGATCCCGCTGCAAGAGGATCTGCGCCACGTTTCTTATGGTGACCATCTTCTTTTTTTGCATGCCCCTTCCTTTCTCATGATACTCAAGGTCGGAGTATCAGTGAGAACCCGTGTAAAGTCAAGGGGCTCCGAGTTTGACAATGCCGGTCTCACCGATATCATTAAAGTGCGCCGAAGCTCTCGGCGCATCATCCAAATGACCCAGAGGAGGGTACCATGTTCGAGCTTTTCGAAAAGGCGGTTCTCACGGCTCTCGGCGCCGTTGCGCTCACCCAGAAAAAGGGGGAGGAAATGGTGCAGGAAATGAAGTCGCGCTACAAGATCAGCGAGGAGGAAGGGAAGGCGTTCCTGGAAAAGATCCAGGAGCTGGCGCGGACCGGGCAGCAGCGTTCCGCCGAGATGGCCGAGGCTGAGATTAAAAAGGCCCTGGACCGCATGGGGATGGTGTCGCGCGAGGAATTCGACCGTCTGGAGCGCCGCGTCAAGGCCCTCGAGGCGCTCCAGGCAGAGGATGTGGAACCGGGAACCGAATGCTGAGACTGATACAGCTAAACCGAAACGTCAGAAGCATCCGGCGCTACCGACAGATCATCACCGTGCTCGGGGGGTACGGTCTCGAGCATCTCGTGGAATACCTGAACCTGTCCCAGGTGGTGGCCTTCTCCCGACGCATGCTCCGCCGCCCCAGCAAGGTGGCCCACCTCTCGGCCCCCGAGCGCCTGCGGCTCGCCTTCGAGGAGCTCGGCCCCACCTTCATCAAGCTCGGGCAGCTCCTCTCCACGCGCGCCGACATCATCCCGCCCAACTTCGTCCAGGAACTCACGCACCTGCAGGACAACATCCCCTGCATCTCGTTCGAGGAGATCCGCGGGCAGATCGAGCACGAGCTGGGGGTCCCCCTGGGGCAGCGTTTCGCGTACGTGGAGCCGGAGGCGATCGCCGGCGCCTCGATAGCCCAGGTGCACCGGGCCACCCTGATAACCGGCGAGGACGTGGTGGTGAAGGTACGCCGCCCGGGGGTGATGGAGGCGGTGGAGACCGACATCGACATCCTGATGGGGGTGGCCCTGCTCCTGGAACGCCACATGGCCAGAAGCGACATCTACGACCCGGTGGGGGTGGTGCGCGAGTTCAGCTACACCATCCGGCGCGAGATGGACCTCTCCCGCGAGGGACACGCCATCGAGAGGATCCGCGACAACTTCCACGGCGACGCCACCCTCTACTTCCCGCAGGTCTACTGGGAAGCGACGGCCAAGGGGGTTCTCACCACCGAGTACGTGGACGGGATCAAGGTGAGCGACACCGGCGTCATCGAGGAGGCGGGGCTGGACCGGCGCGAGATAGCGCAGCGCGGCGCCAGGGCGTTCCTGAAAATGGTGCTGGAGCACGGCTTCTTCCACGGCGACCCCCATCCCGGAAACGTGCTGATCCTTCCGGGAAACGTCATCTGCCTCCTGGACTACGGCATGGTGGGGAGGCTCGACCCGGCGGTGAAGCGCTACCTGACCGACGTCCTGGGAGCGGTGATCAGCAGGGACGTCGAAGGGCTCGCCCACATCATCGTGGAGGCGGGGGACGCCGCCGAGACCGTCAACATGCACGCGCTGAAGAAGGGGCTGGCCGAGTTCATGGACAGCTACCTGGAGATCCCGCTCAAGGAGATCGTGGTGGGGCGCATGCTCCTCGAATTCATCGACCTGGTCTCCACCCACCGCATCAAGGTGCACCCAGACCTGACCCTGCTGGTGAAGGTGCTGGTGGTCGTGGAGGGGATGGGGCGAAAGCTCGACCCCGAATTCGACATGGTGGGGCACCTGCGCCCCTTCCTGGAGAGGGAGTTCCGCCAGCAGCGCTCCCCCGGCCGCCTGCTGCGGGAGATGGAACAGGGGCTGGAAGGGTACCTCACGCTGGCGCGGAACTTTCCCCGCGACATGAAGGAGATCCTGAACAAGATCAACCGGAACAAGTTCCGGATCGACCTGGAACACCGGGGGCTGGACCGCTTCAGCAAGGAGCTGGACCGCTCCGCCAACCGGGTCTGCCTGAGCCTCATCATCGCCGCCCTCCTGATCGGCTCCTCCATCGCCATGCAGATCAACCACGGCCCGATGCTCTGGGGCTTCCCCATCTTCGCCTTCTTCGGTTACAGCTGCGCCGGTCTGGTCGGTATCTGGTGGATGGTCGCCATCCTCCGTTCCGGACGGCTGTAACTGTAGCAAAATTGCAACACCCTCCGTTGCTTTTGCACCACAGCGGCGTTTCCGCAACACCCCCCCGCTTCACCCCACCCCTGCTACCTTCCCGTAGCTGCGCGCTTTTCTCCAATGAGAGCGAGGCGGGGAAATTGGCCCGTTACTTGCTAGATAGTCCGCATACTGACTATCAGGAGCAAGCAGATGATATACCAGCAGACCTTGGGAAACAAAGCAACTTTCAGCGGGATCGGCCTGCACACCGGCAAGCTGATCACCCTTACGCTCCGCCCGGCAGACCCCGGGACCGGGATCGTATTCCACCGGGTCGACCTCTCTCCCGCGGTCTCCATCGAGGCGCGCTCCGCCAACGTGGTGAACACCAGGCTCTCCACCACCATCGGCCGCGGCGAGGTAAGCGTCTCCACCATCGAACACCTCATGGCAGCCCTCTACGGCTGCGGCATCGATAACGCGCACGTCGACATCAACGGCCCCGAGGTTCCGATCATGGACGGCAGCGCCGCACCCTTCGTCACCGCCATCACCAAGGCGGGGATCAAGGAGTCGAAGAAGCCGCGCAAATTCCTGGTGGTGAAGAAGCCGGTGAGCGTGGTCGAAGGGGACAAGAAGGCCTCCATCATCCCGTCGCGCCATTACAAGATATCCTTCGACATGCAGTTCGCCCATCCGGCGGTGAAGAGCCAGTCGAAGTCGCTTCTTTTCAGCCAGAACTCCTTCGTGGACGACTTCGCCTCGGCACGGACCTTCGGCTTCCTGGCCGAGGTGGAGATGATGAAGTCTCACGGCCTGGCGCTGGGAGGGTCGCTGGAGAACGCGGTCGTCATCGGCGACAACGGCGTCATCAATCCGGAGGGGCTCAGGTTCCAGGACGAGTTCGTGCGCCACAAGATCCTCGACTCTGTCGGTGACTACTCCCTCTGCGGGCACCGCCTGATCGGGCACGTCAAGGCGGCCAAGTCCGGTCACGACCTGAACCACAAGCTGGTCACCGAGCTTTTGAAGCGCCCGGACTGCTACACGCTGATCGAGTTCACCCCGCAGGCGTTCAACGCGCCGTTCAACCTCGCGCTGCCGGAACTCTCGTGGCTTGAGGCCTAGAGGCGGATAAAGATAAAGATTAAGGTTTAGGTTCAGGTTTAGGTTCAGGTGAAGACAAAACAAGAGGCAGCCCCGTGACGGGCTGCCTTTTTTCATTGGTATCGAGAACTCGGACTACTTGAATTCCCTCATCCTTTCGTATAGAGTGGCGTGATGCCAGATTCTGCCGAAAACGGGGCAAAGCCCCCCGAAAAACAGCTCTCGGACCTCCCGGCCGGCGAACTCAGGAAGAGAAAACGCGAGGCGGTGATCGTCTGCGTCTCGCTCCTTACCATCCTGATCCTCACCTTCCTTGAGATGCACCTGTCGCGTATCTCCTCCGACGTGCCGATGGGGAGCAACATCACCATCTTCGGCATCATCAACGTCATCATCCTCCTCATCATTCTCCTGGTCTACCTGGTGTTCAGGAACATCGCCAAGCTCTTCCTGGAGCGGCGCAGGAACGCGCCCGGCTCCAAGCTCCGCACCAAGCTGGTGCTCGCCTTCGTGACCCTCTCGCTGGTCCCGACCATGCTCCTGTTCTTCGTGTCGGCCGGCTTCATAACCAACAGCATCCAGAACTGGTTCAACAAACAGGTGGAAACCTCGCTGAACGAGTCCATGGAGGTGGCGCAGGTCTACTACAAGACCTCCGCCGCCAACGCGCTCTACTACGGCCAGCAGATCAGCGACCTGATCAAGGAGCAAAAGCTCCTGAACGAGGAGAACCTGCCGCAGTTGAAGGCGCTGGTGCGCCAGAAGCAGAAGGAATACAACCTCGGCGTGGTCGAGGTGTTCTCCTCCCAGCGCGAGGAGCTGATCAGGGCGTCGAACCCCAAGGTCCCGCAGGGCGACTTCACCAACCCCTCCTCGGAGGACATCAACGTGGGACTCGCCGGGCAGAAACTGACCCGGGTGAACGCCATAGGGAAGGCGGACCTGATCCGCGGCATCGTCCCGGTCCGCTCCAACTATAACGACAAGGACGTGGTCGGCGTCATCGTGGTCAACTACTACGTCCCCTACTCGCTGGTCTCCAAGATGAAGGAGATCTCGGCCTCGTACCACGAGTTCCGGCAGTTGAAGATCATGAAAAACCCGATCGCCACCGGGTACATCCTCACCCTCTTCCTGATCACCATGGTGATCGTCTTCCTCGCCGTCTGGTTCGGGATATACCTCGCCCGCAGCCTCACCATACCGATCCAAGAACTGGCCGAGGCGACCAGGCAGGTGGCGGAGGGCAACCTCGACGTGCACCTGGGGGAGAGCGGGAGCGACGAGATCGGCATGTTGATCTCCTCCTTCAACCGGATGACCCAGGACCTTAGGGAAAACCAGCTCGCGCTGCAGCAGACCAACGAGGAGCTGCAAAAGAGCAACCTGGAGCTGGAGCAGCGGCGCCGCTACATGGAGGCGGTGCTCGCCAACGTCACCGCCGGGATCATCTCGGTCGACAAGAGCGGCCTGCTCACCACGGTCAACAAGTCGGCCGAAAAACTCCTGCTGATCAACACGGACCGCGTCAGCGGCAAAAACTTTCGCGAGGTGCTGCGGTCGGAACACCTGGACATCGTCAAGGGGCTCTTGCGGGACATGGTGCTCGCCAAGCACGACTCCATCGTCAGGCAGGTGGTGATCCCGATGCGGGACACGGAACTCACCCTCCTTACCAGCCTGACCGTGCTGAAGGACGAAAACGACGCCTTCATGGGGATGGTGGTGGTGCTGGACGACATGACCTCGCTGATCAAGGCGCAGCGGATGGCCGCGTGGCGCGAGGTGGCGCGCAGGATCGCGCACGAGATCAAGAACCCGCTCACCCCGATCCAGCTCTCGGCCCAGCGGCTGAGGAAGCGCTACCTGTCCCGCTTCGAGGGGGAGGAGGAGGTGTTCGACCAGTGCACCGCCATGATCATAAAATCGGTGGACGAACTGAAGGGGCTGGTGAACGAGTTCTCCAACTTCGCCCGGATGCCCGCCTCGGTCCTGAAGCCGAACGACCTGAACGGGATACTCAAGGAGGCGCTCACCCTCTACGTGGAGGCGCACCGCCACATCCGCTTCACGCTCAACGCCGACGAGGAGTTGCCCCCCATTCTCCTGGACCACGACCAGATCAAGCGGGTGGTGATAAACCTTTTGGACAACGCGGTCGCCGCCATCGAGGGGGAGGGGGACATCGAGCTCTCTACCCGGTACGACAGCACGCTGAAGATGGCAACCTTGACCGTCTCCGACACCGGCCACGGCATCGCCGCCGAGGACCGGCCGCGCCTCTTCGAGCCGTACTTCTCCAGGAAGAAGAGCGGCACGGGGCTCGGCCTCGCCATCGTCAACACCATCATCACCGACCACCACGGGTTCATCAGGGCCAAGGAGAACTACCCCAAGGGAAGCCGGTTCGTGATAGAACTCCCAGCGGAAACCTAAACCAGAACCTCAACCTCAATCTGTTTCTGAGACATCTATGCCGCTGCAGAGAATAAGAGCCTGGATACTGCCGCTTCTGGCAACGATCCTTACCGTCGCAGTCCTCGGGGCAACGCTCCTGCCGCGCCTGCTCGACCTCGACACCTATAAGCAGGATATCGTGGCCCAGGTGCAGAGCGCCCTGAAGCGCGATCTGCAGTACGATACCGGCGAATTCGCCATCAGGCTCACCCCCAGCTTCACCTTCAAGGGGGTCACCATCAAGGAGAAGGACGGCAAGGGCGACTTCATCACGGCCGAAAGACTCACCGTCAGGATCGCCATCCTCCCGCTGTTGCACAGGGAGCTGGTCCTGTCGCGCATCCAGCTGGAAAAGCCGGTGCTGACCCTGTGGCGCGACCGCCAGGGGGTCTTCAACATCGCGGACCTCCTGACGCCGTCGGGGGGGGAGTCCCCCGGGATCAAGGGAGTGGACCTGAAGAAGGGGCAGGTCAAGTTCACCGATTTCGCCTTTTCCGATATCCCGCTCGTCACCGAACTCTCCGAGACGGACCTCCACCTGAGCAGGCTCGCGCGCGGCAGGGATTGCGACTTCAAGCTGTCGGCCAACCTTCAGCAGGGGAAGGGGAAGACCTCGTTTTTTGCCGGCGGGGTGGCGAAGATCCCGGCAGCCGGCAAACCTTGGACCTCGATGGAGATCAACGGCAGGGTGAAGACCGGCCCCCTCGACGCCGGGCACCTGTGGCCCTACTACAGCCGCTACGTCCCGTTCAAGAGCCTGGCCGGAGCCGTGGAGGTGGAGGGGCACTTCAAGGGGACCCCGGCCGCATTCAAGACCAAGGGTGAGGTCAAGATCACCCGGCTGAACCTCGATTACCCGCAGGTCTTCCACGCCAGGCTCACCCCGAGGTCGCTGCAGGGCTCCTGCGAGCTGGAGCTGACCGACCGCGACATCAGCATCGACGGCATCAAGGTCAATCTCGACGGCTTCAAGGTCAACGGGTCGGTGAAGCTTTCGGACATCCACTCCAAGGACATGCGGATCACGGCGAAGGCGACCAGCAACCGCTTCAACCTGCGCGACTTCCGCCAGTACATCCCGTACGGCATCATCGTCGACGACACGTCGCACTTCATCGAGCAGAAGATAGTCGGCGGGATCTATGGCCTGGAACATGGCTCGCTGGACGGCCGGGTAAGCCAGATCCTGCACATGGAGCGCGGGCAGAACTACAACGTCCTTTCGATACGGGCCCACGTCGAGGAGGGGATCCTGAACTACGGCTCCGGCATCCCCGTCTTCAGCAGCATCAAGGGGGATCTGGAACTGGCCGGCAAGGATTTCATCCTCAAGGGGATGAGCGGCAAGTTCGGCTCCTCGCCGCTCACCCTCGAGGGGAAGATCACCGACTACCCCCTGGACATGCCGAGCATGTACCCGTTCAGCGCCAAGGTGCAGCCGAAACAGCAGGAGGTGGCGTGGCTCCTCGGCAAGGGGCTCGGCTCCTTCACCGGCAACGTGGGCCTGAACCTGAAGGGGGAAGGGGGGACGGCGCTCTACAAACTCTCAGGCGACAGCGACCTCACCGGCGCCTCCTACAGCTTCAGCGACGTGATAGCCAAGCCGGCCTCCCGCCCCAACGCGGTTTCCTTCAGCATGTCCTTCGACAAGCAGCTGTTCCGGATCAACGGGCTCACCTACCAGATGGCTCCGGTCGCCCTTTCGGCGACGGCGGCGAGTCGCTACGACGGGCCGGTCAGCTTCGACATCAGGACCAACCAGTTCCAGTCCGGCGAGGTCGGCCAGATGGTTCCGATGGTGAAGAAGTACCATCCCGCCGGGGCGGTGCAGTTGCAGTTGCATGCCGCCGGGCCGGATATGGACCGTCTCGCCTGGAGCGGCAATGCGTCGCTCTCAGGGGTTTCCCTCAAGGCTTCGGAGAAGGTGAAGAACCTGACCGGCGTGAACGGCAACGTCCGTTTCGACGGCGAGACCATGGAAAGCCAGCAGATCGCCGGGAGGGTCGGAAATTCCTTTTTCAGCGGCCACGGCAGCCTGACCGGCTTCAAAACCCCCACTAGCTTCTCCGCCGTCTTTTCCTCCCCCTCGATCGACCTCTCCGACCTCGGCTTTTCCCAGGGACGGGTCCCGGTCCGGGTCGAAAAGGTGCAGGGGAACCTTTCCTACGGCAAGGAGACCCTCCAGATCGCCTCGCTCTCCGGCACGCTCGGCAAGAGTGCCCTGCAGATCAAGGGAACCGTCAGGGATCTGCAGCAGCACCCTGCCGCCGATCTCTCCATCGTCTCCTCGCGCCTCGAGGTCGAGGACCTGTTCCCCCTTTTCGGCGGACCGTCCGGGGAGGGGAAACTGACGCTGAAGGCCCACCTGAACGCCCAGGAAGGGAGGTTCCGGGAGATCCCGTTCCAGCGCCTGCATTGCAACATACTGCTGGAGGACAAGACGCTGCAATTGCAGCCGTTCGACTTCGCCTCCTTCGAAGGCGACATCACCGGGAGGCTCCGGAGCGATTTCAGCCAAAGTCCCACCCGGCACCATCTGGTCTACACGGTGCAGCGGGTCGCCTCGGACCGGCTGCTGCACGCCATGGGGGTGAAGAAGCAGGAGGTGACCGGCGCCATGTCGCTGCAGGGCGAACTCTCCCTCAGGGGTGAAACGGCGCCTGAGTTCACAAAAAGCGCGAACGGGACCGTGAAACTGAAGATAGAGCGCGGGAGCATAAGGAAGTTCTCCACGCTCTCCAAGATCTTCTCGATCCTGAACGTGTCGCAGCTCTTCAAGCTGCAGCTCCCGGACATGGTTTCCGGAGGGATGCCTTTCAACAAGATCACCGGGGACTTCGCCATCAAGGAGGGGGTAGCCTCGACGCAGAACCTGTTCGTGGACAGCAACGCCATGAACATCTCGGCCATCGGCAAGCTGGACATGGTGAAGAACGAACTCGACATGACCATAGGGGTGCAGCCGCTGCAGACGGTGGACAAGGTGGTGAGCAAGATCCCCATCGTCGGGTGGATCGTGACCGGCCCGGACCGCTCGCTCATCACGACCTATTTCGAGGCGAAGGGGCGCGTGGAGGACCCGCAGGTGACGGCCATCCCGTTCAAGTCGCTGGCGAAGGGCGTATTCAACATCTTCAAGAGGGTGTTCGAGCTTCCCGCGCGCCTGATTACCGACACGGGGGAGGTCATCATCGGGAAGTAACCGCGCCCCATGAGAGCGCGTGCGTTTACAGCAGGTACGCGAATTGTCAACGGCTACCGCACTTTTTTTATTGTAATGCGCGCAGAGGTTATGCTATTTTGCTCGGCGGATGCTTAAATTTATCCAACACGGAGGAGACTGTGAAGAAGACTTTGGTTGTGATGTTGGCAATTGTTGCTGTAGCAGCGTTCGGCTGCAAGAAGAAAGAAGAAGCACCGAAGGTAGCCGCTCCTGAGGCAGCCGCACCCGCAAGCCAGATGCCCGCAGCGGCTCCCGGCGCCAATCCCCATGCTGGGCTGAAGCCGCAGGAAGTCCAACCGGGCGCAGGTCACAAGGGTAAAGTCCTGGAGACCATGGACTCCGGCGGGTACACCTACGTGCAGATCGAAGAGAAAGGCGAGAAGCTGTGGGTTGCAGCTATGCAGACCCAGGTGAAAGTCGGCGATACCGTCGAGTTCCCCGACTCCCCGCCGATGGTCAACTTCCAGAGCAAGACTCTGAAGCGCACCTTCGACAAGATCATCTTCGCACCGGGCCTCGCCGTCAACAAGTAGGCTAAACCCAGGAACTAAAATAAAGAAAGGGCATGGTCAGCGACCGCGCCCTTTTTTTATTTGAAATGCCCCTTCTGCCTACTTTTTGGTTTTTCTCCGTTTAGCCGATGCGCCCGCCTTCCCCTGTCCTTGCGGCACCCCGGCGGCAGCCGCCCCTTCCAGCGCGGAGGGATCTTCAGGGGCGAGTTCCAGCGCGCGGCCGAAGTCCCGCCGGGCCGATGCCGGGTCGCCAAGCTCCAGCGCCAGTTCACCGAGGGCCAGCAACGCAGGGAGATGGCGGGGGACCAGCCGCAAGAGCTCCCGATAGGAACCGACGGCCCCCTTCAGATCCCCCAGCCTCGCCTGCAGCCCCGCGTGCAGCAGCACGCCCCACGGGTTCCGAGGCTCCGTCCGTACCATGCCGCGGTAAACGGAAAGCGCCCCCTCCCAGTCGTCCTCCTGCTCCAGCGCCTCGGCGCAGAGCATCTCCGTCACGAATGAGTACCCGACCAGCTTTCGCTGCGCGTCGAAGCCGGCGCGGCTGAATCCCTTCATCCCCGCCTTCCCCAGCGCCTTCAATATGGCAAGCCGCGAGCGCTCCACGAACGGGTCGCGCCGCACCAGGAACCCTTCGCCCCGCTCCTCTTCGAAAAGCTCGGCGGGAACCCCGTGCTCGCGCTGCGCGCGGACCAGAAGCTCCGTTCCCGGGTAATAGACCAGCGGGGAAACCTGCCCGTCCTGCGGCCTGATCCTGTCGATGAGCCGGAGGGTCTGCTGCAGGTCGCCCTCCCCCTCCCCCGGAATCCCGGTGATGAGATAGATGGAGAGGTTGATGCCGACCCGCCGCACGGCCGCCGCAGCGCGCTCCACGTCGGCAGGAAGGATGCGCTTGCCCAGGGCCTTCAGCATCTCGGGCGAGCCCGACTCGACGCCGAACTGTATGCACTCGCACCCTGCCCGCTTCATGGCGAGAAGCATCTCCTCGTCCACCGCGTTCACCCGCGACTGGCAGTTCCAGAGGATGTGAAGACGCTCCTCCTGCAGCAGGCGGCAAATCTCGAGGACCCGCCCCCGGTTCGCCGTGAAGGTGTCGTCGCGAAAGGAGAAGTAGATGAGTCCGTAACACTCCTTGAGCATCCGGATCTCACGCACCACCGACTCCGGCGAGCGGAAGCGGACCCCCTTCCCCCAGAATAAGGGGGAGGAGCAAAAAAGGCAGGAGGCCGGGCAGCCGCGCGAGGTGATGACGAACTCGAGCTGGCGCCGGAAGTCGACGCCGATGCTCCTCCCCGGGTTCTCTCCCGGCAGCGGCAGGAGATCGAGGTCGGCGATCGGCGCCCGAGCCGGCCCCTGGAGCGGCTCCCCCTCGATGCCCCGGCAGGCGATGCCGGCGATGCCGGACAGGGCTTTCCCGGCAGCTCTCCCCTCAAGAAGCTCGACCAGCGTCGCCTCCCCTTCCCCCAGCACCACGACGTCGAGTTCCGGGTGCCGCGAAAGCTGCTCGCGCCAGGTGTGGGTCGCGTGCGGTCCCCCCAGCACCACCAGCGATGCGGGATCGAACTCCTTCGCCAGCCGGGCGAGGCGCAGCGCTTCGACCCGGTTGTGGGTGAACTGGGAGATACCCACCACCTCGGGACGGATCTCGGCCAGCTGCTGCCGCACCCGGTCCCACGACAGGCCGGAGAAGTTGGCCAGCGTCACCTGGTGCCCCTTCTCCCTGAGCACCGCGTCCAGGGTCAGGAGGCCTGCCGGGAGCAGAGAGGTGAACGGGTCTTTTGCCCCTTCGGGGTGGCACTTGTAGGCGAGGAGAATCTTCATCTGCACCCATAAAAAAATCCGGCCCTGAGGCCGGATTTCGGTAAGCGTTGCGTCAGTCGCTCGGCTGCTAGTTGTTCAGGCCGAGAGGGGTCTCTTCCATGACGTCGTCGGAGTTGTCCTCCTCGACGCCGAGGATCAGGTCGTCGAGCTGGAAGACGTCCGGGTTCACCTTGGCGATCCGCTTGGCGCCGAGGAAACGGGCGCGGTAATAGGAGGTGTTCAGGGAGGAGATCACCACCCTGCGATCGCGCGAGGAGGCGTGGATCATCCTGTTGTTGCCCAGGTAGATCCCCACATGCGACGGATAGGAGGCGTAGGTGGCGAAGAAGATCAGGTCCCCTTTCTGGAGGTCGCCCGGCGCCACCGCGTTACCCACCTCGAACTGCTCGCGCGCCGTGCGGGGAAGCGCCACCTCGAGGTCGCGGAAAACGTGCTGCACGAAGCTGGAGCAGTCGATGCCGGAGCGGGAACTCCCGCCGAAGCGGTAGCGGGTGCCGAGGAAGCCGTAGGCTGATTTCTTCAGCTCCTTCAGGTTATCCACCTTGCTCACCTTCAGCTCCGTATTCTTGGAGAGGTCCACCTGCTGCTCCGGCTCGAGCGCGGCCAGCTCCTGCAGGCTCTGCTCGTAGTCCTTCTCGTTGAACAGGTCGCTATGGCGCAGCTGCAACTTCCTGCTCACCTTCACCTTAGGCTCGTCCGGCGCGCTTTCCTTGAGAACCAGCACCTTCCCGGCCTTGACGCGGCTGCCGCTGAGACCGTTCAGCCGCTTCAACTCCGCGACGGAGACTCCGGTCTTCTTGGCGATGCGGGAAAGCGTCTCGCTCTTTTTAACCTTGTACACCGAAGCGGCCGACGCCCCCTGTCCCTTGCTCTCGGCGACGGAGCGGGGCGGAATGACCAGGAGCGTCTTGGGCTTCACCGTGTTGCCGACCAGGTTGTTGGCGGCCTTCAGTTCTTCGACGGTGACGTGGTATTTCTTGGCGAGGGAGGTTATGGTTTCGTGCTTTTTAACGCGATGGGTTTTTGCGGCGAGGGCGAGCGAAGGCAGGGAGAGCATGACGATGCATAGGGTAAATAGCTTGAGCCATTTTATCATGAGTCCTCCTTCATTGTTTTAGAAAAAAAAGCAGGTGCATCAATTTATATAACAAAACTTGGCCCCTGTCAACTTTAATGATGCCTTTTCATGGTATCTCTATAAAATACCATTGTTAAAATGAAGGGTTACGGTCGTTTCGACGCCGGCCTGTTCGCCTTGCGTTCGACCGTCACGCGTACCATGGAACGCTCCATGTTGACCACGGACACGCCGGGAGGGAGCTTGATCAGATCCTTGCTAATCTGGATGTTGTTGCTCCCCTCTTTGGCCTTGGAAAGATCGAGATCCACCACGATGTCGAGACGCTTGGGGGAGGCGACCAGGTTTGAGAACGACTTCAGTTGGAGGTCTATCTCGTCCGGGTTGCTGCGGACCAGGGTGAGCGTCTCCGGGAGGTTGTGGAAGGTGACCGGCGCGGTCACGTTGAGTAGCTCCCCCTGCCTGAAGGTGATCAGGAGCCAGCTCACCACGACCACGGCGAATATGGCGACCTTGGGCCAGAGGTTCGCGAAGAGCCTCGACCTGACGCTCACCCTCTGGGCCTCGCGCGAGAGCGGCTGCAACAGGGAGGTGAGACGCTCGTGCAGCTGCGCCTGGGTCCTCATCACCTGTAGTTCCCCGTCCAGGGAAAGGGAGACCTCGCCCCGCTCCTCCGAGACGACGACGATGACGGCGTCGGAGCGCTCCGAAAGGCCGAGGCCGGCGCGGTGCCTGGTCCCGAGGTGCTGCGGCACGTCTGCGCTCACCGAGAGCGGTAGATGGCAGGAGGCGAGCGCCACCCTGCCGTCCTTCACCAATACCGCTCCGTCGTGCAGCGGGGACGACGGCATGAAGATGCTGCTGAGAAGCGGCCCGCTCAGCATCGAGTCGAGCGGGACGCCGTGCAGGATGAGATCGTCCAGCCGTTCCTCGCGCTGGAAGACCACCAGGGCGCCGACGCGCAGGGAGGCGAGCGAGAAAACGGTCGCGGAAAGGTCCAGGAGGTCGAGGCGGACGGCGCTCTCCTCCCGGTCGAAGAGGTTCCGAAGCAGGCTCAGCCGGTAGAGCGCCTGCCGTATCTCGGCCTGAAACACCACGATCAGCAGCACCAGCAGCACCGTTCCCAGTTGCTGAAGTATCCAGCTGGTCATGAAGAGGCCGAGGGTCTTGGTTATGAAGTAGATGGCGCCGAGGAAAAGGAGCCCCATCACGACCTGGAGCGCCTTCGAGTTCTTGAACCAGCTGTAGAGCTGGTACACCAGGAAGGTCATGATGAGGATATCGGCTATGTCCTGGGGCCGGATTTGCGGGAACAACGGCAGCCTCCTCGGGGAGATGGAGCAGGTAGTCATGAAGCGCGGCTTATGCGGCAAAAAGGCGACCGGCCGCTTTTTACTGGCAAGGTGCGGCGCTTTATGCTAAAAATCATCCCTTGCACGCGGCTCCGGCCGCGGCAAAGAGGTTAGAATTTATAGCATTTCATGCATGAAAAAGGTAGGAAAATATGTACGCACTGTCGGAAAAGGGTGAACGGATACGCGCCATGTTCGGGAGCATCGCCCCGCGTTACGACCTGTTGAACAGGCTCCTCTCGCTGGGTATCGACCGCCGCTGGCGCCGCTTTGCCGTCGGCAAGATCGGCCTTAGCGGCCCCGGGCGCGTTCTGGACGTGGCTACCGGTACCGGCGACGTGGCCCTCGAGATAGCTGCACAGACCCCCGCCTCGGTGAGTATCGTCGGCATCGACTTCACGCCCGAGATGATCGAGCTTGGCCAGGTCAAGGTGAAGGAGTCGCGTCATTGCGACCGCATCACGCTGCAGGTCGCTCCGTGCGAGGAGATTCCCTACGACGACGGCAGCTTCGACGCCGCCACCATCTCTTTCGGCATCAGGAACGTCGTGGACCGCGTCAAGGGGCTCTCCGAGATGCACCGCGTGCTTTCCAACGGAGGAAAGATCGTCATCCTGGAGTTTTCCACCCCCACCATGCCGGTCTTCAAAGACCTGTACCACTTGTATTTCCTGAAGGTGCTCCCGAAGATAGGCGGCGCGTTCTCCAGGTTCAGCGCCTACCAGTACCTGCCGGATTCCGTGCTGGAGTTCCCGCCGCGTGAGGAATTCAAGGCGATGATGACAGGGGTGGGGTTCAAGGACGTGCGGCACTTCGACCTGACCGGCGGCATAGCGACGGTCTACGTCGGAACTAAGTAGCAGATAAAGATAAAGATAAAGATGAAGATGAAGATTAAGGCTAAGGCTAGATGCAGGTTCTTCCTCAATCTTAATCTTAATCTTTGTCTGGGTTTTACTGTTTCTGAAACATCACCCGCGCCACCGGGGTCTCCTGGGTGGTATCTTCCTCGAGAAGCAGTATCTTTCCTTCCCCTCCCCCGAACAGCCGCTCCAACTCTCCCGGTTGCAACAGATAATCCTTCCGGTGCTCCCCATGCAGTCCCGGTGCGTCGAGTATCGTCTCCATCACCACCACCCCGCCGGGAGCCAGCGACTCGACAATCCAGGGGATGAGCGGCCTCAGAAGGAAGTTGAAGTTGAGGATCAGGTCGAAGAGCCCCTCAGGTCGCCACGTCTCCAGGTCCGCGTGGACGAATTCCACCGACACCCCGAGTTCCGCCGCGCGCTTCTCCCCCCTTTTTAGTCCCCGCTCCGCGATGTCCACCGCCGTCACCTGATAGCCGTTCTGCGCCAGATAAAGGGCGTTTCTCCCTTCGCCGCAGGCAAGGTCCAGCGCCCGCCTCCCCACGACCAGGGACGAGACCCTTTCCATGCTCTGCGCCAGGAATTTGGATGGGCCCAGAGAAAAGAAATACTCGTCGGCGGCGTAGCGTTCGTTCCACTTGATGCGGTCAGCTTCCATCGTTTCCTCCCACCAGCGGCATCGATAACGTTAGTACCAGCGCCTCAAATTTGTCATTAATCCGCCAAAAGTCAAGAAGCTTCGAGCCTCCCGTGCCAGTTGCGACATATTCTGTCACCATCCTGTGTTCTCATAATAAAAAACAGGGGGTGCACCATGATCTACCTTACCAACGACGCACTGGACCAGGCTGTGTATTTCGAAATCAGGGGAAAAGAGGCTTTCAGGAGGGGGAACGTGCTGGACCAGGTGTACTACGGGCTCCTCGGCAACGGCGTGCACGAGGTGGACGTCACGCTGAAAAAAAGGCGAGGGAGCGTGGAAGTCGCCTTCGGCAGGAGCGAACTCTTCAGCTTCGTCGAGGAGGATGCGCTGCGCCGGATGCTGGGTCAGATGGTCCGGGAGAAGACGGTGCATTAGCTTGACTTCGTCACCAAGGGGCAGTAACATTAGCAAATATTAATTATTGTCCGCCCTTCGGCTTCCACATGCTTGTTTGCCTCCGGCAGACCTCGCTACGCGTCGGGCGCAAGTGGGCCTGTTCGCAGCAGATTACGCAGCACCATGCTGCGCATCCGGACCGGGTCCACCACATTCTCGCACAGGAGAATCACATGAGAAAGTGGCTGCGGTGGGCCGGCGTCGTCTGCGCCATATGGGGGTCGAGCGGCGTCTGTCACGCGGCTGGCTTCAGGGTCAGCGAGCAGGGAGCGAAGGCAATGGCCATGGGGAACGCCTTCGCCGCTCAGGCCGACGACCCGAGTGCGCTGTACTTCAACCCCGCCGGCATCTCGTTTCTGCCGGGAGCCCAGGTGAACCTCGGTGCGCTGACCATACTGGTCCCGCAGACGGAATTCCACGGGACCACCCCTCTCAGCGGCACGCCCCCCCTCGACACGGGGGGCTCAGTCGTGACGGAAAAATCCAAACGAGACATGATAATCACCCCCACCCTATACGCCACCTACAGCCTGGAGGCGACCCCCCTTTCCTTCGGCCTGGGGATGAACGCGATCTACCCGCTCTCCAAGAGTTGGGACGACTCCAGCGTGTTCCGCAACCAGGTCCAGACGGCGTCCATCAAGCCGATCAACTTCCAGCCCACGGTGGCGTACCGTTTCGACGACCTGAACCTCGCGCTCGCCGGCGGTTTCGACGTCACCTATGCGCAGGTTTCCCTGCAGAAATCCGCCTACAGCCCGGCCATCGACCCGAGCGCGCCGGCTCCGCCTTTCGGGGCCTACGAGGTCGGCTCGCTCGGCCTGGACGGCACCGCCACCGGTTACGGCTACAACCTCGGCCTGCTCTGGAAACCGCGCCAGGAGCTGGCCTTCGGCGTGGCCTACAGAAGCAAGATCACCCTCGACATCGACGGGGACGCCAACTTCCTCGCCACCACCCCCACCGGCATGGGGGCCATAGGGCTCTCCGAGACCTCGGTTTCCCCCTATACCAGGGCCAGGGCGACCAGCGCGGCGTCCACCAGGATCACCCTCCCGGACACGCTCGATCTCGCCGTAGCCTGGCATCCCACACCGAAGACCACCCTGGAATTCGACGCCACGCGAACCGGTTGGAGCAGCTTCCAGCAACTGCTGATCAACTTCGACTCGCCGCAGTTCGCCGCCTTCAACAACCAGCCGGACCCTCGCAACTGGCGCGACGTCTGGGGGTACAAGTTCGGGGGGGAGTACGCCCTCACCCCGATGCTGGACCTGCGCGCCGGCTACTTCTTCGACCAGACTCCCGTCCCCGACGAGACAGTCGACCCCCTGCTCCCCGACGCCGACCGTCACAGCTTTTCTTTCGGGGCCGGCCTCCACAACGCCTTCTGCACCCTCGACCTCGCCTACATGTGGGTGCATTTCGTCGACCGCGACGTGCACAACCAGGACATGGCGACGCTGCGCGGGGAGAACGGCACCTTCAAAAGCGACGTGTACCTGCTCGCTGCAAACCTGAACCTGAAATTCTGACCTGGCTAGCGACGATTTTCCGCGTCAGAATTTCCCCCTTCCCTTCAAGGGGAGGGACGTCGCTCTGCCACAGCGGCAGAGGGCTCTTTCTTTCCTGATTCATCATGATCTAATCACGTTTTCTTTTCCCGCGCAGCTTCAATCTCCCGCTGTTTAAATCTCCTTCCCTCTATCAATTCCCTCTCGACAAAGTGAGTCTTTTGCAATATATTCCGGGATACTGTATACAATTTTCCCCTGCCCCTTCCCGGGCAGGGCCAGTGATACGATTGTCACCATCATCCCACCAAAAGGAGAAGAGAATCGATGGCAACCCCAGATTTCAAGTACCAGGAAGCCTTCCCGCTCGGGCCTGACAGCACCAAGTACCGCCTCATCCCGAATTCGCAGCAGTACGTGTCCGTGGCCAATTTCGAAGGGCAGGAAATCCTCAAGGTAGCCCCCGAGGCCCTCGCCGTCACGGCCAACGCGGCGATGAAGGATCTCTCCTTCAAGCTCCGCCCGGAGCACAACGAGCAGGTCGCGAAGATCCTCACCGACCCGGAGGCCTCCCAGAACGACAAGGGGGTGGCACTCGCCTTCCTGAGAAACGCGGAAGTCGCGGCCCAGTTGGAGCTCCCCGTCTGCCAGGACACCGGCACAGCCATCGTCATGGGTAAGAAAGGTCAGCAGGTCTGGACCGGCGCCAACGACGAGGAGTACCTCTCCAAGGGTGTCTACAAGACCTACACGGAGGAGAACCTCCGCTACTCGCAGACGGTCGCGCTCGACATGTACAAGGAGATCAACACCGGGACCAACCTCCCGGCGCAGATCGACCTCTACGCGACCAAGGGGATGGAGTACAAGTTCCTGTTCATGGCCAAAGGTGGCGGTTCGGCCAACAAGACCTACCTCTACCAGGAGACCAAGGCGCTCCTCAACCCGGACAGCCTGATCAAGTTCCTGGTGGCCAAGATGAAGACCCTGGGGACCGCGGCCTGCCCGCCGTACCACCTCGCCTTCGCCATCGGCGGCACCTCCGCAGAGGCATGCCTGAAGACCGTGAAGCTCGCCAGCGCCAAGTACCTCGACGCGCTTCCTACCTCCGGCAACGACGGTGGGCAGGCGTTCCGCGACGTCGAGCTCGAAGAAAAGCTCCTCAAGGCGGCGCAGGAAAGCGGCATCGGCGCACAGTTCGGCGGCAAGTACTTCGCCCACGACGTCCGCATCGTCCGCCTGCCGCGCCACGGCGCATCCTGCCCGGTCGGCATGGGGGTCTCCTGCTCCGCGGACCGCAACATCAAGGCGAAGATCAACAAGGAAGGGATCTGGGTCGAGCAGATGGACGAGAATCCGGGGCGCCTGATCCCCGAGCAGTTCCGCGGCAAGCACGAGCACGGCGTCAAGCTCGACCTGAACAGGCCGATCAAGGAAGTGCTCGCCGAACTCGGCAAGCACCCGGTCTCCACCCCGCTCCTTCTGACCGGCACCATCGTGGTCGGTCGCGACATCGCCCACGCGAAGTTCAAGGAGATCCTCGATTCCGGCAAGCCGCTCCCCGAGTACCTGAAGAACCACCCGATCTACTACGCGGGCCCCGCGAAGACCCCGAAAGGGAAGCCTTCCGGCTCCTTCGGCCCCACCACCGCCGGCCGCATGGACTCCTACGTCGACCTGCTCCAGGAAAACGGCGGCTCCCTGATCATGATCGCCAAGGGGAACCGCTCGCAGCAGGTCACCGACGCCTGCAAGAAGCACGGCGGGTTCTACCTCGGCTCCATCGGCGGCCCGGCAGCTCTCCTCGCCGAGGAGAACATCAAGAAGGTCGAGTGCATCGACTTCCCGGAACTCGGCATGGAGGCGGTCTGGAAGATCGAGGTCGTGGACTTCCCGGCGTTCATCCTGGTCGACGACAAGGGGAACGACTTCTTCAAGCAGCTCGGGATATAACAGCGGAAAGGTGAGGGGGCGAATGATTATTCGCCCCTACCGACAACCGATGAACAAGAAAGCCCCCGTTGCCGTTATGGCAGCGGGGGCTTTGTTAATAGGGTTGGAAACCGGGGAGGAGCCTTTCCCTAGCTCCCAGCCCCCAGTCCCTAGCCCCTGTTTTTACATGTAAACCATGACCCGGAAGTTGAGCCTGCCGTCCATGGTGGTGAAGGGGATGGTGACCCCCTTGCACTGGACCATCATGCTCCCGTCCGCGGTCGACTGCTCGGGCGGGTCCGTCATCGGCCGCAGGCGCCCGGAGAGCACCAGCGGCAGCCCCAAGGCGACGCTGCCGTACTGCTCGTGGTACTTGGTCTTGAAGACGCCGGCGATGTTGTTCACCACCTCGCCGACGGCGTCGTTGATCGACTCGTCATCCGCCTCATCCAGCATCAGGAGTTCCTTCGCTATCTGCTCGGCCGGCCCCTTCTCGGTTGCGAACAGGATGTAGCCGACCCGGTCTCCGGCGACCCCGACGATACCGACCACGTCACTTTTCATCGGGTTGATCTTCTTCTCCACCTTGCCGGCGTAGATGTCGGTGTTCATGTAGCTCTTGAAGGTGTCCTGGGTGGCGGACATGATGGTGAACATGACCTCTTCGAAAGTTATGCTGCTCAAAACAACCCCCTTGAATCAATTGCTGTTACAGAAACTGCGCCGGGTTGTCCGTGCAGACTATTCCCTCCAGCACATCCAGCAAACGGTCGTTGAACGACCCCTTCATCTCCTGCTTCATGATGAGCAGTGCTATCGCGGAGGAGAGCGCCTTGCGGCAGGAGCGGTCTATGGTGAGGGTGCAATAGACGTCGCAGATCGCCGCCACCTGGGCGGAGCGCGTTATCTCCGGCCCCTTGAGCCCCTGCGGATACCCGTTGCCGTTGTTGCGCTCGTGGTGGCTGCGCACGACCTCGAGCGAGATATCGGAGAGTCTGGTGTGTTTCTTCAGGTACTGGTACCCCTCTTCCGGATGCTTCCGGTACGCCTCGACCTCGGCGGCCGTCAGCTTCCCGTCCTTGCTGAGGATCTGCGGGGGAATGAATATCTTGCCGAAATCGTGCAGCAGGGTCCCGATGCCGACGTCGAGCATCTCGTCGTGGGAAAGGAGGTACGCCTCCGAGTGCAGGAGCACCGAGAGTGCCGTGACCTGCAGGCTGTGCACGAAGGTGTAGTAGTTGTGGGTCATGACGCTTTCCAGCGAGGTGAAGGAGTCCTTGTCGCTGGCGAGGTACTGCAGCAGGTTTTGCACCATGCGCTGGCTTCGGGAGAAGTCCGACACCTTTTCCGGGTGTTCGAAGATGTCCCCCACGAAGTTGATGGAGGTCTGGTAGATGATCTTCCCTTTGGTCTTCGCCTGCAGCGTGTCGTCCTTCAGCACGCGCTCCGCGTTGTTCTCCATGTAGGAGGTGATCACCTCAAGATCGGCGGGGCTTACGAACAGGAACTCCACCTTGTTTCCCATCAGGCGCTCGGCGTCCTGGGCGGTGAAATTCCTGCCGTGGCTCTTGTAGAGAATATATTTACCGCCGCTCCTGATGTAGAGGGCGACGTCGGGAAATATATCTGCCTGGATGCTCTCGATACTGACGGGGACGTACATCTCACCCATATAACCACCTCCGCTGCGGCACGCGTGTCACGCCGGCTTTGGCGCGATACAGGTACCATATCGGCAGCAGTGTTTCGACCTTGAGCCTTCCGGGCGGATTTCAGATAAAAACGCTATATTCCGGTCAATTCCTCGATTTTGAGCTCCAGATCGTCGCCGTTCACCCGTGTCACCCCGCTTTCCTCCTCCGTCCTGATGACCCCCTCGTCGATCCACACCCGAAGCCGCTCTTCTTCCACTCCGAACTTCGCGACGGCTTCCGCTACCGTGTACCAGGTTTTCGATACCAACATGATCTCTCCTCCCTTCCTTTGGTTGCCAGCCTCTTTGTTTTCATTACAGGTTCACCTGCATGGTACCGCTGATGCCTACCATGTCAAGGGGCGCCACGTTCGGCTGCAGGCCAAAAATATCGACCGGTTGCGCCTTGGAAACATTTTTTTCTATTATTATCCGCAATGCTGCCGATAAGTACTCCGGTAATCGCTTAATGAGCCAATCGGGGGGAGAGGTACGAATGCCGGACAAACAGTCGACACGCGAAACGGTCCTGTTCGTCGATGACGAGAAAAGCTACCTGGCCTACACCAGCGGCCTCTTCGAGAACAGGGGGCTGAACGTCCTGACCGCAGGGTCGGCGCTGGAGGCCCTGGAGATCGTCGAGACGAACTCGGTCGCCGTGGTGGTGTCGGACAACGAGATGCCGGGGATGCGGGGGATCGAGCTTTTATCGCGGATAAAGGAGGTGTCGCCGCACACGGTGAAGATCATGATGACCGGGAGCGCGGACCTTTCCACCACGCTTGCCGCCATCAACAGCGGCGAGGTGTTCCGCTTCGTGCTGAAGCCGTGGAAGAAGGCGGAGATGCTGCGCGCGGTGAAGGACGGCATCCGCAGGTATCGGGTGCTGCAGGCGATCAAGCGGGAGGACGAGTTCATCCTGCACTCGCTGGCCCAGACCATCGAGCTGAAGGACGCCTCCACCAAAGGGCACTGCGACAGGGTCGCCACCCTCGCACTGAAAATATCCGACGCGCTCGGGATCCCGGAGGATCTGCGTCAGGAGATCAGGTACGGGAGCTGGCTCCATGACTGCGGCAAGATCGGGATCCCCGAGGCTATCCTGAACGCGGAGCGCGCGCTGACCGAGGAGGAGTTCAAGATCGTCATGAAGCACCCGGAATGGGGGTGCGAGGTGGTGCGCAAGGCGAACCTCTCCAAGACGGTCCAGGATATCGTGCTGTACCACCACGAGCGCTTCGACGGCAAGGGATACCCGTTCCAACTGGAGGGGAAGCAGATTCCGCTGGAGGCGCAGGTAGTGGCGACCGCCGACATCTGCGACGCCCTGACCATGGACCGTCCCTACCGCAAAGGGTTCAGCCGCGAGGAAGTCGTCTGGACCATGAACGAGATGAGGGGAGCGAACCTCGCCCCGAAGCTGGTGGAGGTCCTTTTCGCGATACTGGCAGAAGAGGCGGAACCGGAAGAGTAAACCAAGCCCCCCAGCCGTCCCCCCCATCAAGCCTCAGCCTTCCCCCCCATAGACGAAAAAAGAGGAGCCGACTTCAGCTCCCCCGTATATCCGCACCCGTTATCGGGCTACTTCTTCCTGTACTGCTCCAGCGCCTTCAAGACGCGCTTCTCGTCGAACCCCTTCAGCACCTGTGCGTCGTCGCCTATGACGATGACCGGGACACCCTGGCTTTTGTACTTGCCGGTCACCAGTTCCATCGCCTCGCTGTCCAGTTCGACGTCCCGGTTGATGAACGGGATATCGTTCCTGGTGAAGAACTCCTTCGCCGCCTTGCAGTGAGGGCACCACGAGGTGGAGAAAAGGACGATCTTGGGATACTTCTTCTCCGTCTCGTGCTGCCCGAGCGGGCTCTGAGGCAGTTGGTCGGCAGATATGCCGGGAAGCGGAAGCAAAAGGGAAAAGGCCAGAACTGCTGCAAGTATCAAGCGCATGTCACTCCCCCTTGTGCCGTTCTTTTCTCCCGGCGGCGGTCGTCAGCTGCCGCCTGATCAGGTTGAAGCTCAGGGTCTTGGTTTTTCCCGGCCGTCTCACCAGGATCAGGACCGGCGTCCCCGCCTTTCCACGCAGGCGGCGATCGACGATGAACTTGAAGTCGCTCCCCAGGGTCGGCGTCCCGTCGACCTGGGTAATTATGTCCCCTGGTTTTATTCCCGCAAGGTGCGCCGGCCCTCCCACGACCAGTTGCCGCACCATGATGGTGCCGTCGGCCCGGGGAACGCCGTCGATCCCTACCCCGCCGAAAGCGGAGGCGGAGTTCCCTCCCCACGCGACAGAGGCGCAAAGAAGGATGCAGATCAACAGGATGTAGAGGATCTTCATCATGGGTCGTCAACTTATACGACCCCGCCCCGGCTGTCAACTATGCTTTTGCCGTCCCAACGGCTCTATGCTATAAGTAAAGCTTTCCAACCGGAGGAGGGGCAACCGACATGGCAGTCAGAACCAGGGTGAAGCAGGTAGTGAGCGAAGGGAATCCCGGAGATACCTACATCGTCAAAGGGTGGGCGCGGACGGTCAGAAGCGGCAAGGGGGTGACCTTCATCTCCCTCAACGACGGTTCCACGCTGGCGGGGATCCAGGTGGTCGCCGAGCTGGAGCTTCCGAACTACGAGGATCTGACCGGTCTCGGCACCGGGAGCGCCATCGCCGTCACCGGTGTGCTGCAGGAGTCCCCGGCCGCCGGGCAGGCGCTGGAACTGAAGGCCCTTTCGGTCGAGGTCGTGGGGGAGGCGGACCAGGAGTACCCGATGCAGAAGAAGCGGCACAGCTTCGAGTACCTGCGCACCATCGCCCACATGAGGGTCCGCAGCAACACCTTCGGAGCCGTCTTCCGGGTACGCTCCGCGCTGGCCCAGGAGGTGCACCGGTTCTTTGCCGAGCGGGGCTTTCTCTACGTGCATACCCCCATCATCACGGCCAACGACTGCGAGGGGGCGGGGGAGCTTTTCCGCGTCACCACCCTCGACATGGCCAACCCGCCGCTTTGCGAGGAGGGGGTGGATTACTCCGGCGATTTCTTCGGCAGGGCCACCGGGCTCACCGTCAGCGGGCAGTTGGAGGGGGAGCTCTTCGCCCAGGCCTTTTCCGACATCTACACCTTCGGACCGACCTTTCGCGCCGAGAACTCCAACACCGCGCGCCACGCCGCCGAGTTCTGGATGATCGAACCGGAGATGGCCTTTGCCGACCTCTCCGACGACGCCGACCTCGCCGAGGCGTTTTTGAAGAGGCTCTGCAGTTTCGCCCTGGAGAGCTGCGGCGAGGACATGAGGTTCTTCAACGCGCAGATCGACAAGGGGCTGATAGAGAGGATCGAGGGGGTTGCCAGGGCGTCTTTCGCGCGGATGGACTACGGCGAGGCGATCGAGCGTCTGAAAAAGGCGCCGGTCTCGTTCCAGTTTCCCGTGGAGTGGGGGCTCGACCTGCAGTCCGAGCACGAGCGTTACCTGACGGAACAGCTGGTGGGCGGGCCGGTCTTCATAACGAACTACCCCAAGGGGATCAAGGCGTTTTACATGAGACTCAACGACGACGACAGGACCGTCGCTGCGATGGACCTGCTGGTCCCTAAGGTGGGGGAGATCATCGGCGGAAGCCAGCGCGAGGAGAGGCTGGACCGGTTAACCGGGCGCATGCTGGAAGCGGGGATAGAGCCGGAGTCGCTTTCGTGGTACCTCGACACCCGGCGCTGGGGCTCGACGCCGCATGCGGGCTTCGGCCTCGGGTTCGAGAGGCTGATCATGTACCTGACCGGGATGGAAAACATCAGGGACGTCATCCCGTTCCCGAGGACGCCGCGGCACGCAGAGTTTTAGAAACAGATAAAGATAAAGATAAAGATAAAGATAAAGATAAAGATAAAGGTTAGGACAAAGAGACAAAGATTGAGGGTGCGAGAAAAGCCTTAATCTTTGTCTTTATCTTTGTCTTAACCTTATTCATTAATCCGCCTTTCTGGGCCAGTAGTTGCCGCCGGCGAGTACGGCGGATATCTTCCCTATCTTCACCTTGGTGGTCATCATGACCGGGATCTTCAGCGCGTCGTCGGTGAGCCAGACCTTCACCTCTCCGGCACGCGCGAAGAAACCGTCCGCCTTCATCATCGGCTGCACCACGATGGTCTTGAACCTCCCCACCGGCGTTTCGACCTCCTCACGCCTGAGCACCTTCACTTCGGTCTTCCAAAGCTTGTTGCAGTCGTAGATATCGACGAAAACCGACTTCCCCACCACCAGGTCCAAGGTCCGCACGTACAAGACGATGGAAAGCGGGTCGTAGGTGTTGGAGCTGATGTCGTCGGTCCGCTGGGTCTTGTCGAGCAGGTCCCTCGCATCGACCTTGAGCCGCGCCGGATCAAAGCGTGCCTCCTTCAGCCTGCGGTGCCGCCCCTCACTGATCCTGTTGCGGAAATACTTGGGGGTACCGAATCGGTCGCCGCTGCCGCGGGTCACTATCGACTCGGCGCGGTCGTCGACCTTGAAGAATGTGTCGATCCATGGCGCCGACCGGGTGGTGGAGACGATGTGCATCTCGCTCCCCTTGGCCGTCACCTCCTGGACGTTGGTGCCGGCCTTGACGCCGGTCCAACTTATGTCGTAGATGAGCCTCTCGTTGAAGTTGATGGCCGAAGCCGGGGAAGGTAACAGGGAGACAGCCAGGATGGCGAAAAGAGACAATAGGGCTGAAATTTTCATGACGACAGATTAGCCCTTCTCGTCATTTTTTTTCAAGGGAAAAAGAGTAGGTTTTACCTAATGTTATCGTCAGGCCCCTCCGCTCTTGGTGATCATGATGACCCCGACCGCGACCAGCACGGTCCCGGCCCAGCGCATGGGGTTGACCACCTCGTGCAGGAGGTACTGGGACAGGAAGGCGACCAGGATGTAATTTAGGGCCTGCATGGGGAGCGCCACGGAGAGGTCCTCCCAGGAGAGGACGGCGAGCCAGAGGAAGAAGAAGACGGCCAGCATCGCGGTGCCGGCGACAAGTTTCGGCGTGGTGAGCGCCTGCAGGGAGACCTTCAGGATGCCGCGCAGGTTCATCGTCGAGAGGTCCCCGAGTTCCTTCATGCCGCTGGCCAGAAGGAGGTCCCCGATGGTCCCCGCGGTGACGGCTGCCAGCATCACGACTACTGTCTTAAACATGTTTTCTTTTCCTCTCCGCGATAGTTTCTCAGCCGTATCCCCAGCTGGGCCAGCTTGCCCGCCACCTGCGGGCTGGTCAGGGCTGCCAGTTCCCGGTCGTGAAGGTACTCCGGCATGCGGCGCTCCAGTTCCGGGCAGGGAAGGCACCCCGGGTGAAAGTAGATCTCGGTGAGACCTTCGCCCACACCCTCCAGCGCCCGCAGCAGGTATTCCTGCGTCATCCTCCCGGAATTGAGGAGCCCCTTCACCTCGCAGGCGTAGCGGATGCCGAGGCGGTCAAGGCGCCCTTTGCAGTTGCGGGCAAGGGAGGAGAAGATGAAGGCGTCGGCGCACTTGCCTACTACCCGCTTCCGGTCCAGGGCGAGGTTCGCGCCCAGATGCTCCCGGGTGAGCCGGAAGCTCTTTATCCCGTAGCGCGGCATCAACTGGCACAGGATGTCGAACACCACCGGGTGCATGTGGATGTTCAGGTGGCCGTCTATGTGGCTTAGCGCGATCCCAGCATCCAGGCATTTCCGGATCTGGGCCTCTATCTCCAGCGAGAGCTTCTTCCGCAACGGCTTGAGGAAGAAGTAGCGCATCCCGGCCAGGACCGGGTCGTCGCCGAACCCGCCACCGGTGTCCGTCAGCGCCGGCAGCCCCTGCTGCACCAGCACCGCACTCCCCTGCACCAGGGTAAGATGCAGTCCCACCTGGAGCCCCGGGTTCGAGCGCGCCAGGGCTACCGCCTCCCCGAAGGCGCCTCCGCCCGCCATGAGCGAGGCGCTGGTGAGGACACCCTCTTCCCATGCCTTGATGACGGCGCGGTTGGCGCCGCTGGAGAGGCCGAAATCGTCGGCGTTTATGATCAGCTCTTTCATAGGGCCCTGTTCTACGTTCTACGTTCTACGTTCTACGTGCACGGCGCTACTGGCAGCCGGCGGCGCGTTTTCTCTTCTTCATGTAACTCAGGTACTGCGCCCCTTCCTTCAGGAGCTTGCGCCGCTGGGTTGAATCGACGATCATGCTGTAGATGCTCCGGGCTATGTAACGGGGACGGAAATAGAACTTGTTGTAGAACAGCTCCACCGCGTCGAAGATCTCCTTGTTGGAGAGGTCGGGATAGTTGATGACGCACTTCTGGTGCCCGGTAGCGTCGAGGAAATTGTCGGAGGAGATCCACCCCTGCTTCACGGCCATGTCGTAGAACTCGGTCCCCGGGTAGGGGGAGGCAAGCGAGACCTGTATGGAGGTGAGGTCGAGATCGATGGCGTAGGCTATGGTCTCCTTGATGGTCTCCCGGCTCTCTCCCGGTAGCCCCAGCACGAAGGCGCCGTGGACCGTGATCCCGAGCTTCTGGCAGTTCCTGGTGAACTCGATCGCCTGGGCCTTCGTCACCCCTTTCTTGATGTTCTTCAGGATCTGCTCGTTTCCGGTCTCGTACCCCACCACGACGTGGTGCATCCCGGCGTCCCGAAGCTCCTTCAGCGTCTCGTAGTCGCAGTTGGCGCGCGCGTTGATCACCCAGGAGACGTTGAGCGGCTTGATCTTCCTCGCTATGGCGACGGCGTGCTTCTTGTCGGCGGTGAAGGTGTCGTCGTCGAAGGAGATCTCCTTCACCTGCGGCAGGTTCTCCTTGATCCAGCGCACCTCCTCGTAGACGTTCTCGGGGCTCCTGGTTCGCAGCAGCCTCCCGGAGAAGGTCTGCGGCCAGAGGCAGTAGATGCAGCGGGACGGGCAGCCGCGGCTCGCGTATATGGAGACGTAGGGGTGGCGGAAATGGGGGATCACGTACTCCTCGATGGGGAGGTCGCGCTGGTAGACCTGGCTTGCGAACGGCAGGCTGTCCAGATCGGTGATCGGGGCGCGGTCCTTGGTCTGCACCACCTGGCCGTCCTCGAGGTAGCTGATCCCGTCCACCTGCTCGCGGGGGCGCCCTTCGCACAGCTCCTTGGTGGAGTAGTCGAACTCGCCGCGGCAGACTATGTCGACGGCGCCGTTGGCGAAGAGGAGCGACTCCCCGGGGAGGATGGTGACGTGCGGGCCGGTCAGGACGGTGACGGTGGAGGGTTTCTGCGCCTTGATCCTGCGGGCGGTCTCGACGTCGATGGCGAGGGTCGGGGTGGAGGTGTACATCACCACCATGTCGTACTCCCTCGCTATCTCCAGGCAGGCGTCCAGGTCGAGGCGCTGCACCGGGGCGTCCACCACGCGGGAGCCGGGGATCATGCCGGCGGGATAGGTGAGCCACCCGGGGAACCAGAAAGAGGTGACCTCGCGGGAGGCCTGGTAGCGTGCGCCGGCGCCCCCGTCGAAATCCTCGAAGGTCGGCGGGTTCAGAAAGAGCGGCTTCATGGATCCCCTCCAGATTAATAGCGTCACACAAAAAAACAAAGCCAGACTATAAGGCTGCGGCCCCGTTTTGTCAAGGTCAACCCGAGGCCAAGCGTTGGAAACGTTTGGCATTGCGGCGCGCGTCCCCCTCTGCTAAAGTGCCCCTTGCACCAGGAAAGGAGCCGAAAACTATGGGTACCGATTGTCTCGGGGTCGTCGCGGCCATGCCGCAGGAGATCGCGCCGCTTTTGCGCCGCATGCCGGGGCACCGGCGCGAAAAGGCGCAGGGTTGCAACCTGTACCGCTTCACCTGCGGCGAGAACCCGGTCGTGCTGATCGAGTCGGGGATGGGGGAGGCGCGGGCCGAGGCGGCGACGATGACGCTGATCCGGGTCGCCGCCCCGCGCGCCATCTTGAGCTTCGGTTTCTGCGGCGGCGTCACGCCCGGCCTCAAGGTGGGGGACATGGTCCTGGCCGAACGGGTCTACTCCATGGAGAGCGGCTCCCCCGCCGAGGCGCCGCGTCCCGACAGCGTCCTTGGCGAACTTATCCTGGCGGCATCGCGCGAGTCGGGCGCGCCGCTTAGGCGCGGCACCTTCATCACCGCCGGCGGCATCCTCGACAAACGCGCGCTGGCCGATTCGCTCGGCAAAGCGATCCCCTTCCCGGTCCTGGAGATGGAGACGGCGGCCGTGCTGCGCCAGGCGGCCGTCGCGGGGATACCGGCGGCTGCGATCAGGGGGGTGAGCGATGCGGCGGACGAGGAACTCGGTTTTTCCATAGAGGAGATGTGTGACGCGCAACTGAACGTCAGCCCGATGAGGGTGCTGGCGCTGCTGGTTGCGAAACCTTACCTGGTCCCTCAACTGGTCCGGCTGGCGGGAAATTCGAGAAAGGCGGGCGTTATCCTGGCGGCAGGGGTGGAGCGGGCGCTGCAGGCGCTTTCAGGCCGGGGCTGACGGGGCTAGTCGAAGCTCTCCGAAAAGCGCGCCGCGATCTCCCCCTTGAGGTAGGCATCGGCTTCGGCGGCGGTGGAGAACGTCAGGACGCGGAGAGCCACCTCGCGCGCCTCCTCGATGGTGCAGCGGCGCAGGATCTTCTTGACCCGCGGAATCGAGACGGAGGTCATGGAAAGCTCGTCGAAGCCAAGGCCCAGAAGGACGGGAAGGTATTCCGGCTCGCCGGCCATCTCGCCGCAGATGCAGGCGTCGATACCGGCGGCGTGGGCCGCGTCCACCACCATCTTCAGCGAGCGGAGCACCGCCGGGTGCAGCGGTTCGAACAGCGAGGAGAGGTGCTCGTTGGTACGGTCGATGGCCAGCGTGTACTGGATCAGGTCGTTGGTCCCGACGCTGAAGAAGTCGACCTCGGCCGCCAGCAGGTCGGCGATCACGACGGCGGAGGGAATCTCGATCATGATCCCCACGGGGACGTTCTCGTCGAAGTCGTGCCGGCCGCGCAGTTCCGCCTTCGCCTCCTCGAAAAGCGCCTTGGCCGCCCTCACCTCAGCTACCCCGGAGACCATGGGGAAGAAGAGCCTGACGTCCCCGAAGGCGCTCGCCCTGAGGATGGCCCGCAGTTGCGCCTTGAACTCCTCGGGCTGGCGCAGCGAAAGCCTGATCGCCCTCACCCCGAGCGCCGGGTTCATCTCGTCCATGAGGTCGAGGTCGGTGAGGCACTTGTCCCCGCCGATGTCGAGCGTCCTGATGGTCACCGGGTGCGGCGCCATCTTCTTGACCAGCGCCGAGTACGCCTCGAACTGCTCCTCCTCTCCCGGCAGTGTGCACCTGTTGAAGAAGAGCATCTCGGTGCGGTACAGGCCGATCCCCTCGCCGCCGTGCCTTTCGATCCCGGCGACCTCCTCGATGAACTCCACGTTCCCCTTGAGCCTGATGCGGTGCCCGTCGAGGGTGACGGCAGGGAGGTCCCTCAGTTTCAGAAGTTCCCGCTCGACGTATTCGTAGCGCTGCTTCTTCCTGAGGTACTCCCTGAAAACGGCGGCATCGGGGTTCACCAGGACCACGCCGGTGGCGCCGTCCATGATGATGGTGTCGCCCTCGGAAACCTCGCCGGTGATCCTCTCCAGGCCGACCACGGCCGGGATCTCGAAGGCGCGCGCCAGGATGGAGGAGTGGGAAGTCTTGCCGCCGAGGTCGGTGACGACGCCGATCACCTTGCTCTTGTCGATCTGCAGGATGTCGGCCGGGGAGAGTTCGTGGGCCACCACGATCACCTTCCCCTCGATCCTGGTGATCGGCTCCTGCTTTTCCCCCACCATGGTGCGCAGCACCCGCTCCACCACCGTTTCGACGTCGGAGCCGCGCTCGCGCAGGTACTCGTCGTCGACACCCTCGAAGAAGGACTTGAAGCGGTTCACCGTCCGCTTCAGCGCCGCCTCCGCGTTGATGCCGAGCCTTTCTATGTACTCACTGGTCTCGCCGACCAGCATGGTGTCATCCAGGAGCATCAGGTGCGCGTCGATGACGCAGAGGTGCTCCGGGCCGTGCGTGTTGGCAAGCTGGTCCTTCAGGGACAGCAGGTCCCCCTTGGCCCGCTCGATCGCCTTGGCGAAACGGGCCAGCTCGCCGGGGACATGCTCTGCGCCCAGCACCACCTCGGTCACCGGCACCCGGCGCCGGTCCGTGATCCGGACCTGCGCGATGGCGATTCCCGCGGAGGCGCCTATCCCCCGAAGCTCTTTGAACTCACTCTTCTCCGAAACCATTGCGGATCAGCTCTCCGATGGCGGCAAACGCCTCAGTGTCGTCCGTCCCCTCGACCTTGAGCACCACGGTGCTCCCCTTTGCCGCGGCAAGCATCATGATCCCCATGATGCTCTTGCCGTTCACCTCGATCCCCTCGCGCTCGATCCTGATCTCCGAGGCGAAGCGGCTGGCGGTCTTCACCAGAAGCGCCGAGGCCCGCGCGTGCAGCCCCAGCTTGTTAGGTATCACGAATTCGCCTTCGATCATATTTTCACTTACCGGTCCTTCCGCCTTTCCACCTGCGCCAAGGCTTCGGCGGATAAACCGCTCCTTTGGTTAGCAGCTGCTGCGGCGGATAGACCCGCTCCTTTGTTTTCTTTGCCTGCAGTCAGACGACTTGCGACGGCTCCCCTACCTTTTGAGGTAGTCGCCGGCGACCGAGATCCCTTCCTTGCCGCTCTCCTTGAGCTTCAGGGCGAGGTCCCCCACCGTGCAGCGGCCGCGCTCCTGGGTGAAGCGGATCAGCATCGGGAGGTTCACCCCCGTGAGTACCTCGACCCTCCCTTCCTCCAGGAAGGAGAGGCTCATGTTCGAGGGGGTCCCTCCGAACATGTCGGTCATGATGATGGCGCCGTCGGTCGACACCCTCGCCACCGCGTCCTTGATGGACTCCATCACCTCCGTCGCCGAGGCGTCCGGGGTGATCCCCACCGCCTCCGCCAGTTCCAGCGACCCGACTATCATCTCCGCCGCGGCCATGAGTTCCTTGGCCACGCCGGCGTGTGCTACGACAAGCAGTCCTATCATCCCAACCCCTTATCTATGTCCCTGTGCGTAATTTTGATGTTGACGTTCCGTTGCCGGAAGTAGTGGTACAGCTCTTCTGCGATGGCGACCGAGCGGTGCCTCCCCCCGGTGCACCCTATGGAAACCGACAGGTACGACTTCCCCTCCCTGCGGTAGCCCGGAAGCAGGAATTCCAGCATGCCCCGGAAACGCTCCAGGAATTCCATGGTCTCCTTCTGCCCGAGCACGTAGTCCCGCACCCCCTGGTCCACCCCCGAGAAGGGACGCAGCGACGCGACGAAATACGGGTTGGGGAGAAACCTCACGTCCATGACCAGGTCGGACTCCAGCGGGAGCCCGTAACGGAAGCCGAACGACTGCAGGTTCACCTGCATCTCCAGCACCCCTTCGCCACCCTTAACGGACGAGATGACCACCTCCTTCAGGCGGTGCACGTTCATCTCGGAGGTGTCGATGATGGCGGTGGCGATGCGCCGCAGCCCCGCCAGCTGGTCGCGCTCGAAGCGGATCCCCTCCGGCACGCTCGCCCCCTCCAGCGCCGGGTGGCGGCGCCTGGTCTCGGAGAAGCGCCGGATCAGGACCTCGTCGGTGGCGTCGAAGAAGAATATCTTGACGCTGTGCCCGGCCGAGGAGATGCTGCGGAAGACCTGGTCGTACCCCTTGATGAAGTCGCGGCTCCGGATGTCCATCACCAGGGCCACGTCCTTTATGTCCTCGCGCGAGTGCTCAACCAGCTCGATGAAGGTGGTGACCAGGGAGACCGGGAGGTTGTCCAGGCAGAAGAACCCTTCGTCCTCGAGGGCGCGCACGGCGGTCGATTTTCCGGAGCCGGAAAGGCCCGTTATGATGACAATGCGCATGCTACTCCACCTCGTTCCCCAGCGGCCGGAATTCCATGCGCGCCAGGAGCTTCTCGTGGAACTCGCGGGCCGAGTGGTACCCCATCCCCTTCAGGAGGAAGTTCCTGGCGGCCACCTCGATGATCGAGGTGAGGTTCCGTCCCGGGCGGACCGGTATCTTCAGGTGCGGCAGGTCCACCCCCAGGATGGTCTTCACCGGCTCGTCGATACCCAGCCGCTCGTACTCCTGGCTGGCGTCCCATTCCATGAGTTCCAGCACCATGTCGATGATCTTCTTCTCGCGGATGGAGGAGACCCCGTAGAGGTCCTTCACGTTGATGATCCCGAGGCCGCGGATCTCCATGTGGTACTGGATCGAATCGCCCGCCTGGCCCACCAGCGCCGCGGGCATCTTCTTCTTGATGTGGATCACGTCGTCGGCCACCAGCCGGTGCCCCCGGATCACGAGGTCGAGGGCGCACTCGCTCTTGCCGATCCCGCTCTTGCCGAGGAGAAGAACGCCGACACCGAGCACGTCCACCAGGACGCCGTGGATGTGCGTGGAGGGGAGCAGGCTCTCCTCGAGGAACTTGGTGATCAGGGAGATGAAGGTGGATGACTGGTGGTGCGTCACCAGAACCGGTATGTTGGCCCCCTGCGCCGAACTCTTCAGGAACTCCGGGGGATCCAGCCCCTTGGTGACGATGAAACAGGAGATGGGGAAGCTGCAGAGCTTGTCGATGTGACGGGAGCCGACCTCCTCGGGGATCTGGCTCAGGTAGGAGATCTCGGTGTTGCCGAGCACCTGGACGCGGTCCGGGTGCAGGTGCTCCGTGTACCCCGTCAGCGCGAGGCCGGGTTTTTGGATGCGTGAACTGTACAGGCGGTTGCCAAGGCCCGCCTCGCCGCAAAGCAGCTGCAGGTCCAGACCGTAAGCCTTGTCTTCCAGGAGATCCTTGATGCTTAGGCTCATGCTTGTCAATGCGTAGACCTTTCCCCCGTGCACGCGAAAGGCCCCAAAGGGGGCCGGTCTCGTTACGGGAGGCGCCACGGGGACGCCTCCCGCTCTTCGAAATTGAGTCAAACGGCGCCCGGAGGGCGCCGCAAGGTTACGGGTTTTCCGGGGTGATCAGGCCGTAGTTGCCGTCTTTCCTGCGGTACACGACGTTGATGGTCTCGGTGCTCGACTCGGTGTAGACCAGGAAGTCCTTGTGCAGGAGTTCCATCTGCATGACCGCCTCCTCGACGGACATCGGCTTCATGACGAAGCTCTTGGTCTTGATGATGACCGGCGCCTTGGCCCCTTCCTCGATGCTCTGCGCCTCGACGATGCTCTTCTGCACCTGGCGTTCGCGGGCGTCCGGGGACGGCTTGTGCGCCTTGATCCGCTCCTTGAAGCGGCGGAGCTGGCGCTCGATCTTGTCGGCCACGGCGTCGATGGAAGCGTACATGTCGTTGGTCTCTTCAGCCGCCTTGATGGTGATACCCTTGGCGGTGATGGTCACCTCTGCCATGTGACGGATCTTTTCAACGGTCAAAAACACCTGGACGACGATCGGCTCGTCGATATATTTCTTCACCCTCTCCAGTTTCTCGTCGGCGTAGCTCTTGAGAGCTTCGCTCGGCTCCATGTGCCTGAATGTTGTGGTTATCTGCATGATGTACCTCCCTGTATTGTAATGCACGCATGTCGCCGGCCGCTTCTCGCGCCGGCGACAACTAGAAATGCTTCTTTCGTTCCGAAGACGATCCGATCCGGAGCATCTCGCGGTATTTGGTGACGGTGCGCCTGGCTATGACGATGTTGTGGTCGGAGAGAAGCTCCGCCAGGCGCTGGTCGCTGTAGGGGCGCTTGGCGTCCTCCGCGTCGACCAGTTCCTTGATCTTGCTCTTGACACTCTCGGAGGCGATGAAATCCCCCTCGCCGGTGGAGATCCCGGAGTTGAAGAAGTATTTCAGTTCGAAGAGCCCCTGCGGGGTCTGCATGTACTTGTTGGTGGTGACGCGGCTGATGGTCGACTCGTGCATCCCGATGTCCTCGGCGATGTCGCGCAGGACCAGGGGGCGCAGGTGCTCGATGCCGCGGTCGAGGAAGTCGCGCTGGAACTTCACCAGGCTCTTCGCCACCTTGAAGATGGTGCGCTGGCGCTGCTGGATGCTCTTGATGAGCCAGATGGCGGAGCGCATCTTCTCCCCGATGTAGTCCTCCGCCACCTTGTCCATGGCGCGGGTCGACTTCGCCTCGGTGGCGTAGATCGGGTTGATCCTCAGGTTCGGCATCCCCTCGTCGTTCAGGGCCACCACGTATTCGTCCCCCACCTTGTGCACGAAGATGTCGGCCGAGATGTACTGCACGTCCTCGGAGCCGAAGAGCCGCCCCGGTTTGGGATCGAGTTCGGCGATGATCCTCGAAGCGGCCAGGATGTCGTTCACCTCCACCCCGAGCACCTTCGCCGCCTGCTTGTACTTGCGGCTCTCAAGGTCCTTGAGGTGATCCCTGAGCAGAGCCTCGACGAGGCTTCCGCCCATCCCCAGGCTAGCCACCTGGATCAGCAGGCACTCGCGCAGGTCGCGGGCGCCGACGCCGATCGGGTCGAACTCCTGGATCCGCTTCAGCACCACCTCCGTCAGCGGGACCAGGACCGTTTCGGCGAAGCTCTCGGCCGCCTCTGCGACACGCTCCCCGGGGGAGCCGGCGGCAAGACCCGCCCACTCGTAGACCTCCTCCCGGAAGGGGCTCGCCTGCACGCAGGCGGACGCTACGTCCTCGAGGGTGGCGCGCAGGTAGCCGTCCTCGTCGATGTTGCCGATGACCTCCGCCCCGACCGCCATCTCCCGGTCCGTCAGCCGGGTCAGGCTGAGCTGCCAGAGGAGGTGGTCGAAGAGGGTCGATTTCTTGGTGAGGAGGTTCTCGAAGGAGGGGCGGTCCTCGTCGTCGTAGTACTGCTCGCCGGAGCTGTAGTTGTAGCCGTCAATGTAGGAGTCCCAGTCGGCCTCGCGCGTCTCCTCGCCGGCACGCACTTCCTGGAAGTCGCTCGCCGCGGCCTCCGGCTCGGCTTCCTTCTCGCGCAACTCGATCTGCTCGGGCTCCCTGATCTCCTCCTGCTCGATCACCTCGTCGAGTATGGGGTTTTCTTCCAGTTCCTGACGCACTACGTCCTGCAACTCCAGCCTTGAAAGCTGGAGGAGCTTGATGGCCTGCTGCAACTGGGGTGTCATCACCAGTTGCTGACTCATTTTCATCTGCTGGCGCATCTCTATTGCCATAAGTCCTCACTGACTCCGTCTACTGCTACGACCGTTCCTTTCTCAAAAAAAAGTTCTACGTTCTACGTTCTATGTTGTTTTACGTTCGTTCAACGTTCAACGTTCAATGTTCAACGTTAGATGCTCAATCTTCAACGTTCTAGGTGATGTTCACGCAAGGCGTTTTCAAGCTCCATATGGGAGTGGCTTCTTTGCTCTGAGAGAGTCATTCCTGTTTTCATTATAACCACACAAACCGTTTTGGAAAACCCACTAAGTGTTATTTTTTTACAACATTGAACATTGAACATTGAACGTAGAACGGTTTCCGCCTTTAAAGCCTGAACTTGTCGCCGAGGTAGATCTCCCGCGCCTTCTTGCTCTGCGAGATCTGCAACGGGTCCCCGACCTCGAGCACCTCGCCGGCGCTCATGATGTAGGCCTTGTCGCAGACCCCCAAGGTTTCCCGCACGTTGTGGTCCGAGATGAGAACGCCGAGCCCCTTCGCCTTGAGCGTGGTGATGATGCTCTGGATGTCGATGACGGCTATCGGGTCTATTCCCGCAAACGGTTCGTCCAGCAGTATGAAGCTGGGGTCGGTCGCCAGCGCCCGGGCGATCTCGACCCGCCGCCTCTCCCCTCCGGAGAGGGCGAAGCCGCGGCTCGCCGCGATGTGCTCGATGCGGAACTCGCTCAGCAGCTCCTCAACCCGTTCCCTGCGCCTCACTTCCGTAAGCGGCATGGTCTCCAGGACCGCCAGCAGGTTGTCCCTGACGCTCAGCTTCCGGAACACGGACGGCTCCTGCGGCAGGTAGCTGATGCCGCGCCGCGCGCGCTGGTACATGGGGAGACCGGTGATGCTCTCGCCGTCGAGAAAAACCTGGCCGCTGTCCGGGCGGCAGAGCCCGACCACCATGTAGAAGGTCGTGGTCTTCCCCGCGCCGTTGGGGCCTAGGAGCCCGACCACCTCGCCGGAGGAAACCTCCAGGTCGACCCCCTTCACCACCATCCGCTTGTTGAAACCCTTGGCAAGCCCCTGGGTGTAGAGGGTGCTACGGTTTTGGGCCGGCATTTTTTCCCCCGGGGTGAATGACCGCTTCCACCCGCTCCTTCGGGCCGCCGGTAACCACGCTGCGCTGCTCGTTCACGAAGTAGGTGATGACCTTTCCGGTGATCACGTCGTCTCCGACCGTCACCTTGGGGTTGCCGTCGAGGATGATGCGCGCCGCCTTCGGTTCGTAGACGGCGTGCCCGCTGGTGGCCAGACGGGCCCCCTGCAGGATGCGGACGTTGCCGAAGGCCTCGATCTGCGCCAGGTCGCGCTCGGCGCCCGAATAGGTCACCACCAGGCGATCGGCGTAGAGGGTCATCTCCCCCTGCCTCGCGACCACTTTCCCTTCGAAGGTGGCGGTCTTCTTGTCGTTATCGGCGGTAAGTGTGTCGGACTTTACTTTTAAAGGCTCGTTGCTGGAAACCGGCGCGGCCAGTGCCGCCGGAACCAGGGTCAGAAGGAGAAGCCACAGCAGGAGAATGCCTCTCATCGCCCCCCCCCCTGCGGCCGGTAGACGGCGCTCACGTCCTTCATCAGTCTGAACTTCCTTGTCTGCGTCTGGTACTCCATCCCTACCCCTTCAAGCTCGCTGCCGGCATCCGAGATCCGCACCCGCTCGGCCGTCTCCAGCCGGGAACGTGCCGCGACGTAGGTGACGGCGGAGGTGGAGAAGCGCATCCCCTTCTCGCTCTCCCCGCGCACGTTGCCGATCATGGCCACGTCCCTCGTGTCGTTGTCGTACTCGGCCCGGTCCGCGATGACCTGCAACGCCCCGGCTGCGCCGCCCCCCGCCACCGCGAGTTTCACGCCAGTGAGCAGGGTCTTGTCCGCCTTCTTGTTGTATTCGGCCTTCTCGGCAGTCAACTCCCACCGCTTTACCCCCTGCTTCGTTTCAGTGTAGTGAAACTCTCGCAAGGAGATGTCGACCTGAACCGGGAGCTTGCGCACCGACAGTTTCGGCGCCGACTCCTTCTGCATCCGGAAGACGATGGTGGCTATCACCAAGAGGGTGGCGGCAATCGCCAGAATACCGAGAAATCGCTTGATATTATTGAAGTTATGCATTATTTCGCAGCAAAGTATAGCATCTTAAAAATTCACTGTAAAGCGCAATTTGCCCGACTCCGCGACATTTGGCACAAAGATTGAAAAAGGAAAAAGCGCCGTTAACGGGGGTCAGCACCGGTCGGCCAGGTACCATTCGTAGGTCTCCTTCAGCCCCGCGTCGAGGTCGATCCGGTGCTGCCAGCCGAGGGCGTGGATCCTGGAGACGTCGCACAGTTTCCTGGGGGTGCCGTCGGGCTTGGAGGTGTCGAAGACGATCTCCCCGGCGAATCCCACCACGGCGCCGACCTTCTGCGCCAGCTCCCGAATGCTCAGTTCCACGCCGCTTCCGATGTTGACCGGGTCCCCCCCCTCGTAGCTTTCCATGAGGAAGAGGGCCGCCTGCGCCACGTCGTCCACGTGGATGAACTCCCGGAACGGGGTGCCGCTCCCCCAGACGGTGACGCTCGGCTCCCCGGCAAGCTTCGCCTCGTGGAACTTCCTCATCAGCGCCGGAAGGACGTGGGAGGTGGTTAGGTCGAAGTTGTCGTTGGGGCCGTAGAGGTTGGTCGGCATGGCGCAGATGAAGCGGGTGCCGTACTGGCGGTTGTACGACTGGCACATCTTGATCCCGGCGATCTTGGCTATGGCGTACGGCTCGTTGGTCGGCTCCAGGGGGCCAGTCAGAAGCGACTCCTCGCGGATCGGCTGCGGCGCGAGCCTCGGGTAGATGCAGGAGGATCCGAGCAGCAGCAGTTTCGTGACCCCGTTCAGGTAGGAGTTGTGGATCACGTTGTTCTGGATCATCAGGTTGTCGTAGATGAATTCGGCCGGGTAGCTGTTGTTGGCCACGATGCCGCCCACCTTGGCCGCGGCAAGGAGGACGTAGTCCGGGCGCTCGGCCTCGAAGAAGGCGGCGGTGGCGGCCTGGTTGCGCAGGTCGAGTTCGGAACTCTTGCGCAGCACGAGCCTCTCGTACCCCTGCCGCCCGAGTTCCCGCACGATGGCGGAGCCGACCAGGCCGCGGTGCCCGGCGACGTATATCTTAGCGTTCTTTTCCATCTGCCCTCAACTCCCGTTCGGCGTACGCCAGGTCGGACTCGGTCATCATCTGCACCAGTTGGCGGAAGCTCGTTTTCGGCTCCCAGCCGAGTTCCCGCTTCGCCTTGGCGGCGTCGCCCAGAAGGAGGTCCACCTCCGCCGGGCGGAAGTAGCGCGGATCGATCTCGATCAGCGTCTTGCCGGTCGCCGCGTCGATCCCCTTCTCGTCGACACCCTGGCCCTTCCAGGTCAGGTTCATCCCGAGGCTCCCGAACACCAGCTCGGCGAACTCCCGCACGCTGTGCGTCTCGCCGGTCGCGACGACGTAGTCGTCCGGCTTCTCGGCCTGGAGCATGCGCCACATCGCCTCCACGTAATCGCCGGCGAAGCCCCAGTCCCTCTTCGCCTCCACGTTGCCGAGGTACAGGCAGTCCTGCAGCCCCAGCTTGATCCGGGCCGCGGCGCGGGTGATCTTGCGGGTGACGAAGGTCTCGCCGCGGCGGGGGGACTCGTGGTTGAAGAGGATCCCGTTGCAGGCGAACATGTTGTAGCTCTCGCGGTAGTTGAGCGTGATGTAGAAGGCGTAGGCCTTGGCGCAGGCGTACGGCGAGCGCGGGTAGAAAGGGGTCGTCTCGCGCTGCGGGGTCTCCACCACCTTGCCGTACAGCTCGGAGGAGGATGCCTGGTAGAAACGGGTGTCGAGCCCGGTCTCGCGGATCCCCTCGAGGATCCTCACCGTGCCGAGCGCGTCCACCTCGCCCGTGTACTCGGGTACGTCGAAGGAGACCCTGACGTGGCTCTGGGCACCTAGGTTGTAGATCTCGTCCGGCCGCACTTCGCGCAGCAGGCGGTTGATGGAGCTGGCGTCGTTCAGGTCGCCGTAGTGCAGGAAGAGCCGGGCGTCCGTCTCGTGGGGATCGCGGTAGATATGGTTGATCCGGCCGGTGTTGAAGGAGGAGGAGCGGCGGATCATGCCGTGCACCTCGTACCCCTTCTGCAGCAGGAGTTCGGCGAGATAGGAGCCGTCCTGGCCGGTGATGCCGGTGATAAACGCTTTTTTCATTAGTGCCTCCGAAAGGTTGTTTCAAATTAAGTGACAGCCCTACTCCCCTCTCCCGGTGGGAGAGGGGCAGGGGTGAGGGCCTTGGTCCCAGGCAAAATGTCGCTCATGGCACCGCCCTCACCCGCCCTGCGGGCACCCTCTCCCGGGGGGAGAGGGTTTGAGCTTCAGTAGGAAGCCAGGATCTTCTCGATGATGCGGCTGGTCGACCTGCCGTCGACGAACTGGATCAGCTCCACCCGTCCCCCTGCGGCCTCCACCACCTCGCGCCCCACCACCTCGTCCACGCTGTAATCCCCCCCCTTGACCAGGATGTCCGGGGTGAGCGCCCTGATGAGGGTGAGCGGCGTGTCCTCGTCGAAGAGGACCACGTAGTCGATGCAGTCGAGCGCGGCGAGGATGTGGGCCCGCTCCGACTCCTCGATGAGCGGCCGGGTTTCCCCCTTGAGGCGCTTTACCGAGGCGTCCGTGTTCAGCCCGACCACCAGGAGGTCCCCCAGCTGCCGCGCCTTCTGCAGGTATTTCACATGCCCCACGTGCAGCAGATCGAAGCAGCCGTTGGTGAAGACCACCTTCTTGCCGCGGGCGTGCTCCTTTTCGATGACGTGGGCCAGCACGTCGAGGTTCTTTATCTTGGAGTCGCTGTCCTTCATGCCGTGCCCGACCTCGGCCACGATCTCCTCCGGCGAGACGGTGGAGGTGCCGAGCTTGCCGACCGCGATGCCGGCCGCCACGTTGGCGACCCAGGCCGCTTCTGCGAGGGTGAGGCCGCAGGCGAGCCCCAGCGACAGGACCGAAATGACGGTGTCGCCGGCGCCGGTCACGTCGAAGACCTCCCTGGCGACCGTCGGGATATGGACCGCGCCACCCTGCGCGGGGAAGAGCGACATGCCCGCCTCGCTCCTGGTGATGAGGAGCGCGTCCAGCCCGAGGTTCCCCAGCAGCGTGGCAGCGGCGCTCTCCAGCGAGTCGAGATCGGTGATCGCCATTCCCGAGGCGATCTCCGCCTCCTTGCGGTTCGGGGTGAGGAGAGTGGCGCCGCGGTACTTGGTGTAGTCGCTCCCCTTGGGGTCGACCACCACCGGGATGCCGAGATCCCTTCCCGCCTGGCAGACCGCCGACAGGACAGGGCCGGTCAGCACCCCCTTCAGGTAGTCGGAGACCACGATGACGTCGAAATTGCCGCAGTTGGCGGAGAGGTAGTCGAGCATCCCCTTTTCGCAGGCGGCGCCCACGGCGGATTTCGTCTCGCGGTCGATCCTGACGATCTGCTGGTTGGCGGCTATGACGCGGGTCTTCTTGCTGGTCCTCCTGGAGGGGTCATCGAGGAGACCTTCCAGTCCGATCCCTTTCGCCTCGAACGCCTTGCGGAGCATGAAGCCGTTTTCGTCGGAGCCGATCACCGAGCAGACGGAGACCTGGCACCCGAGGGCGACAAGGTTGTGCACCACGTTGCCGGCGCCCCCGAGGCGGAGGTCCTCGCGTGTCACTTCGACCACCTGCACCGGCGCCTCGGGCGAGATCCGTTCCGCCTTCCCCCAGAGGTACTCGTCCAGCATCAGGTCGCCGATGACCAGGGCGCGCACCGAGGCCGCCTTCTCGAAAAACGATTCAACTTCTCTTCGTTCCACAAAACCTCCAAAAAGCAGAATCTAGTTCTACGTTCTACGTTCTATGTTCTACGTTGTTTATACCCAAAATCTGTTGTAGGTTCTTCGTTCTATGTTCTACGTTGTTTATAAGTCGAACACGCTCAAGCTTTACGGGGAGTGCCTCTCAGGAAGCGGAGGAACCCATCAAGCAGGCTCGTGACCTTGACACAACGGCACATGAGCTTATCGAAAGCTTCTTGGTCCAGATGACCGATATCCACCCCGGCGTAAAGAAGGCTCTTAACTTCGGCAACTGAACCTCGCGAAACAACCAGGAACTGGATGAACTCCCTGTTACTGCCCCTATCAAAGCCTTCAGCGATGTTCGACATAACTGAAACGGCGGCTCTCTGGAGCTGGCTGCAGAAACCAAAATCCTTACAAGTGCGAAGAGCCCGGTAAACATCGTTAACAAGCAGGCGCGCTTCTTTCCACGATTCTATGTCCTCAAATCTCTCAATTTTCAAGGCAACCTCCAGACGAACAAAGATTCCTCAAAAGCCGGCACATCTGGAACAGAAGTAAAACGCACAATGGACAAAGTACAACGTAGAACATAGAACGTAGAACGTAGAACGGGTATTACCGCATCCGGTCCAGAACCCCCGCCGCCAGAAGCGGGATCATGATCTCGTGATGGCCGGTCACCGTGTAGCCGCGGCTGTCACCGGAGGTGGGCCTCCTGACGACGTTGGTGAGCGGACGGTAGTGCTGCTGCATGTCGAAGTTCGCCGTGGTGAAATGATCGACGTGGTGCCCCAGGTTCTGCGCGATGGAGAGCGCCTTCAGGAAGACCTCGGGTAGAAGCACCGCGCTCCCTATGTTCAGGTACACCCCGCCGTCGCCCAGCTCGGAAACGACGGAGGTGAGGATCCGGAAATCGGTGAAGCTCGCCGCCCCCAGCACGGCCCCGTCGGCGGAGGGATGCTGGTGGGTGATGTCGGTCCCTATGGCGACGTGGACCGTGACCGGTATCCCCTTCTGCACGCAGGCGGCCATGAGACTCTGGTCCCGGTAAGGCAGCTCGCGCTCCAGTATCATCCTTCCCAACGACTCGCCATGCCCGAGCCCTTCGGCAACCCCTTTTTTGAGCGCCGCGTTGATCTCGGCGCCGGTCTCCTCGGCCATCCCGAAGGTACCGGCGTGCAGCACGGCGCCCACATCCTCGCTGGTCGCCCCGATCAGCGCGATCTCGAAATCATGAATGGACCCGGCGCCGTTGAGCGCCACGGCGGTGATGACGTCGGCCTCGATCAGCGCCTTCAGGACGGGTTGCAGGCCGCACTTGATCACGTGCCCCCCCATCGCCATTACCACCGGCTTTCCCTTCTCGCGCGCGGCCACTATGGCGTCTATCACGCGGTTCAGCGCCTGCGAGCCCAACTGGTCGGGCATGGCGGCGAGGAGTTCGGAGACGGTCATCCCGGGCCTCACCGGCCGGGCGAAGTCGTCCCGCACGTTCATCTTGTTCTTGCGGGTTGCGATGGGATAGGTGCTGACACCTGAAAAATCGAGCGGTTTGTGGCGCATATGTTTCCCCTGTTGCTGAGTAACCTTTTATTGCCGGCCCAGGATAGCCTCGACCTCCCGCGCTATCCCCTGAAGAGAGGTGAGCCGGGGGCGGTAACCGAGCTGCTCCGCCCGGCGATTTTCCGAGTAGTAACAGCTCTTGGCGCCGGTGACGTTGAGCTGGGCGTGGCCCCCATCTACCCGGCATTTCAGAATTCCTGCCGCCGCGAAATGCTCGACGAGCTGGAACTTGGTGACCGGCGCGGCACTGTAGACGTCGAAGACATCGTTGACGCGCTCCTGCTGCATAAGGCAGCGGACCAGCGCTGCCAGGTCCTCAGGGTGCACGAAGTCGCGCCAGATGTCCTTCGGGCCGGTGACGAACTCTTCGCCGCTCTTCATGCAGTTCACCATCTCGCTCAAGAGAAACCTCTCCCCCAGGTCGATGAAGCGGCTGAAGAAGCCGAAGACCCGCAGGTCGGCGATGCTGTAGCGCTCAAGCGACCGGTGCCTCGCCTCGCTCTGGAGCTTCGCGATGCCGTAATACTCAGACGGGTCGATCCGGTTGGCTTTGAACCGGGCCTCCGTCCCCTCGCCCGCGGGCTTGGAGAAATCGGTCCCGTAGGCTGCGCCGCTGCTCAGGCTGACGTACAGGGTGTCGCTTTTCCGCCGCAGGTACCCAAGCACCAGGTCGTCGAACCGCTGCGTCAACTCGAATACCGTGGACAGCCCCTGCTGCAGCTTGACGGGGCTCCCGATCCCGACGCAGTTTATCACGGTGTCGTACTCATGAGATGCGAAATCTTCCAGCGGGAGCACGCGCGCCCTCGCGCTCCCCAGGCCGGCCGATTCCAGGAACCCGCGCACGCGCTCGGGAGAGCGCGCCAGCAGGCAGAGTTCCAGGTCGCCGGCCGGGGCGAAGGCGTGGATCAGCCCCTTGGCGATGTGGCCGGTCGCCCCCAGGATGGCGACCCTGTCCCCCCTCGGGCTCAAAGCGACTCCGGCAGACAGGGTACCAGCATCTGCGCCTTGAACTCCTCGCGGTCGAGGAAGGGGTACATGTCCTCCAGAGGGAGCGAGACCATGGAACCGTCATCGCGCTTCTTCGAGAATACGGTGGGTATGATCAACTGGTCCGCGCTGCAGTCGACATCGACCAGCACCGGCCCTTCGCACTCCAGGATCTCGGCGATGCCATCCGCCAGCCCCTCGCTCCCAAGCAGCCTGACTCCCTTGATCCCGTACAGCTGCGCGACCTTCAGGATGTCCGGCAGAGCCACGCCGCTTCTGTCGTCGACGCCGACGAACCGGTCCTGGAAATAGTTATGCTGGGTGGTCTTGATCGAGGCGTAGCCGTGGTTGTTGAAGATGAAGATCTTCACCGGGAGCCTTTCATGGGCGATGGTCAAAAGCTCCTGCAGGTTCATCTGCAGCGAGCCGTCGCCGGTGATGCAGACGACCCGCTTGCCGCCGCGCCCCACGCTGGCGCCGAGGGCCGCAGGGAGGGCGTACCCCATGGCGCCGAGCCCGCCGGAGGCCAGGAAGCGCTGCCCCGCCTTGATCCTCAGCCCCTGGGAGACCACGTAGGAGGACGAGCCGGAATCGATCACGACGCAGTCGTCGCTGGCGAGCTTGTCGGAGAGGAGCTCGGTAAAGTGGTAGGTGTTGATCGGCTCCTGCCGCGCGTACTCATCCTGGTACACCGGGTAGCGCCTCTTCCAGCCGCGGCAGATCTGCGGCCAGGCGTCGTCCTTGCGCACCCCGCGGCTTCGGGCCTCGGCAGCCAGCAGCTTCACGAAGTCGAGCGCGTGGCAGCGCAGGAAGCGGTCCACCCGGATGGTCGGTTTCAGATGCTCCACCTCGTCCACGTCCACGACGACGATCTCGGCGTGGCGCGCGAACTTCCGGTATTCGTGGCCGGTCACGTTTATGCTGAGCCTCGTGCCGACCGCCATGACGAGGTCGGCGTTCTGGACGGCGAAGTTGCCGGGGCGGTCCCCCTTGATGCCGGGTCGCCCGACGTAGAGCGGATGGCCGCTCTCCATGAGGTCGATGCCGAGCCGGGGGGTGACCACCGGGACGTTGAGCGCCTCGACCAGCTCCCGGAACGCCTCCGTTGCCTTCGCGATCCTGACGCCGTGGCCGGCCACGAAGACCGGGCGCTCGGCCCTGGCGATGGCGTCGGCCAACCAGGCAACCGCCTCGACCGGCGGCGGAGCGGCCGGTTCCATCCCCTCGGCCTGCGGGTCGAACCCCGGCAGCGCCTCGGGATCCACCTGCGCCCCCTGCACGTCGAGCGGGACATCGATCCAGACCGGACCCGGGCGCCCCGACAGCGCCAGGTGCATCGCCTTCTCCAGGTGGTACCTGGCCATCTTAGGATCGTCCAGCATGACGCTGTACTTGGTCGAGGTGCGCACCATCGGGAGGATGTCCGCCTCCTGCACGCCGAACTGCCTGAGCGCAAGGCCGCAGAGCTGGATGGTCTGCTCCCTTTTCGCCTGCCCCGAGATCACGAAGAGCGGGGTCGAGTCCTGCCAGGCGCCGACCAGCCCGGTAAGCGCGTTGGTCGCACCGGGACCGGTGGTCACCAGCGCCACCCCGAAGCCGCCGCGCTGCTTGGCGTAGCCGTCGGCCTCCATCGTCGTCGCCTGCTCGTTGTGGGAACAGACGTAGCGCAGGGAGCCGTGGCAGGCGATGGCGTCGGTCAGGTGCATGATCCCGCCCCCCGAGACCATGAAGACGGTATCGACCTTGAGGCGGTCGGTGATGAAGGACATGATGTAATCGGCTACGCGCATACGGTGTTCCTTTCAGCCCAGAATGTTCCGGTAATACTTCTTGTGCGAGGTCGGCGTGATGATGGAGAAGGGTACGGACTCCTCCTGCAGGAATGCGTTCACCCGCTCCAGTTCGGCGGCGAGCCGCTCGTAGCGCAGCGACGCCACGTCCTTGTCGTCCGGCACGTCGTTCTCGTTGTAGAAGTAGACCATTCCCTTGTTCATCTCGTCGATGTAGCCGTCCATGCCGACCCCGTAGATCTCGGCTCCCCCCATCTCGAAGGCGAGCGCGATCGCTGCCGCCGCGACGTTCAGGTACTCTAGGTGCAGGTTCCCCCGCTCCACCGGAGCCTCGCCGTTGGCCGCGTTCTCCAGGTTGAAGAAGAGCGGCGAACCGCCGTAATTCTGCTCCACCAGTTCGCGCCCGAAGAACGACGGGACCAGCAGGACGCTCTTTTCCGAGACGGAGCAGGCGTACTTGAGGAACCGCTTGCGGCTCACCATGATGTGGTAATCCGGGACGAACCCCTTGGGAAGGTAGTTGAGCCCGATGGTGACCGCGTTCTCGTCCGCGATGAATTTCTCGATGGCGGCCTGTTTCTCCAAGACGGAAGGGCCATTGGCGACGATGACGAACTTGCGCCCGGCATGCCTGCCGGAGATCGCGCCGACCTCCGCCTCGAAGGAGTCGGCCGCCGCGATGATCTCTAGCTGGTCGCCAATCCCGGCGCAGGCGGCCTGCGCCTTTTCCGGGGTGAGCGGGGTGTAGAACCGGCTCTCCAGCGCCTGGTTCAGCTTGTCCACCGAATAGGAGATCGGGCAGCTTTCCTTCACGATGTCGAGCGCGTTCCAGATCTCGTCCACCGTGTAGTTCTTCCTCCTGAAGAGGTCGTCGATGTAGTAGGGGTGGATGTTCTTGAGCCCCCCCATGAGCGACTGGATCTTGTACCCCCAGTTGAGCTGCTTGAACAGGTCGAGGTAAAACCTCTCGATAACGTCCAGATACGGAACGGTGTTGTACCCCTTGTCCCCCTGCTTCTCCAGGTAGCCGACCAGCACCTCGATCGGGAGGTTCCCGGACCCCCTCCCCATGCCGAAGATGGAGGCGTCGACCACGCTCACACCCTCCTCGATGGCGCGCAGCGTGTTGGCGAAGGACATCTGCAGGTTGTTGTGGGGATGGAACCCGATACTCGTGAAGCCGAGCCCGCGCAGGGTGGCGACGTGCGCCGGGATGTCCGACGGTATGAAGGAGCCGAAGCTGTCCGCGAAGCAGACCGCCTCGAGGATGTGGCGCTCCCCCCAGGAGTTCAGCTGCGCCAGCTGTTCCGGGTTCAACTCCGAGGATGCCATCAGGTTCAGGAACACCTCGTACCCCTTCTCCTTGAGATCCTCAAGAAGATGGAACGCCTTGGCGAGCTCGTAGGGGTAGGCCGCCACCCGGACCGCCTTCACGGGGGTGTTGTCCGGAGCGCAGCGGGCGAAGAGGGAGGTGTCCGACTTCCCGGCATCTATCATGACGGTCAGCTTGCACTTGTCCGACGCGGTGAAGAGGGAGAACAGGAAGTCGTCGGTGCAGTAGCCGAACTCGCCCAGCCCGGTAACGGTGGCAGGGCAGCGGTAGCCGATCTCGAAGTAGTCCATGCCGCTTTTCAGCGCGGCGAAGTAGGATGCCTTGACGCAGGGCTGGGAGAAGTGCCACTTGTTCAGGTGCCCGCCGTCACGTATGGTGCAGTCCAAAATCTTGAGTCCCATTGCTTGGCTCCTCTTTAGTTCTTATCTGCCCGCAGTTCGTGCAGCGACCGTACCCCGTACGGGGAGTACTGCGCCAGTTCCTCGCCCTCGATCTGGCCGGTCGCCACCCAGATCCCCGCCTGCAACCCGCCGTTCTTCGCCATGAGGAGGTCCATCGGGGCGTCCCCGACGCAGACCGCGCCCTCGCGGGGAAGCCCCAAAAGCTGCAGCGCCAGCGTCGCCGGAACGCCGGTCGTCTTCGGCTCCTTGGTGGACTCCTTGCCGACGACCGCGTCGAAGAGGTGGTCGATCCCGAGGTAGCCCAAGGTTTCCCGGGTGTTGGGGACCGTGTCGGTGGTCACCACCGCGGTCTTCACGCCGAGTTCCTTGAGGCGAACCAGGAGTTCGCGCACCCCGGGGAGCATGCTGACGTAGCCGAAGAGCTCCGGGAGGAAGGCCTTGTGCTCGTGCACGAAGAGTTCCCCCAGGGCCGCCTCGCTCGCCTCCACCCCCATGGCTTCCAGCTCGCGCCGCACCACCGAGATCACCTCCTCGCGGCTCACCAGGGCTATCGGTCCCTCCGGCCTCAGCCTGCCGGCAGGGCGGTCGAGCCCCATGGCGAGGCAGAGCGGGTCAAAGGTCTCCCCGCCCAGGCCGTAGTGGCGCACGATGGCGCGGGAGCGCCGCTCGATGATGCGCCCCCAGTAGATGTGGCTGTCGACCAGCGTGCCGTCCTTGTCGAAGAGGACGCAGTTCACGCCGTCCAGCCGCCAGCCGTTTCCCGACAACGAAATCATCGCGTCACCCCATGTAGCGCAGGCTCCTGTCCACCAGGTCCCTGGCGACGACCAGGGCCTCCTGGAACAGGGCCGGGTTGGCGAGGAAGTCGTCGCGCTCGATCCGGTCGCGCACGATCTTCCTGGCGTAGGAGCCGAGCGCCACGCCGTGCGCCTCGATCCCGAAGAGCTTGGCCATCTCCGCCGTCTTCGAGTTGGTCCCCCCCGAAAGCATGAGGAACACCGGGAGCTCCGCGCGCTGCACGATCTGCGCGGTCGCGAGCGCCTGCAAGGTGGTCTGGTGCCGGTCGTCGCAGCCGCTCATCGGCGCGCCGTCGGCCTGGATGATGGTCGAGAACTCCTTGCGCCCGGCGATGAGCGATCTGATGCGGGCGAGCAACTGGGCGTCCCCCAGGCGTGAGCGGTCCACGCACAAGCTGAGTATCCCGTCGAATTTCGCCTCGATGGAGCGCCACTGCTCGGTGACGCCGGCCTCGTCGTCGCTGACCGCGTGCAGTTCGATGGAGTCCAGGCCGAGCTTGACCAGCGGCGGGAGCACCTCTTCCAGCGGGGTGCTCCGCGAGCAGGTCGAGATGGCTTGGGTCGGGCAGGCGGCGATGCAGGCGCCGCAGCCGATGCAGCGGGTGGCGTTGACGCTGTGCGCCTCCCCCCCCGCGACGATCGCCCTCTGCAGGCAGGTATCGCGGCAGGCGCCGCAGTCGGTGCAAAGGGAGGCCTCGATGGCCGCCTTGCTGACGTGGGGGTCCCCCTTGATGCCGACGCTCACGTTGAGGCAGAACTCGGCCAGCCGCTCCCGCGGTATTGCCCGTTCCAGTCCCGCCCTGGCGGCAAGCACCACGTCCTCCCTGGCGGAGAGGTCGAAGTAGCGCGCGCCGGCCGTCGCGTAGAGCGCCACCAGCTTTTCAACCTCGACGGCGTCCTCGTTGCCGGCGCCGCAGACGAGCTTGAAGCATTTCCTTTTGTTGAGAAGTTTTCCTAGCATCGCGTCTCCGATCCCTACCCGGCAAAACCGGCGATGGTGTCAACCATGAAATCCAGCATGGGCGGGGTCATGCCGGGGTAGACCCCGATCCAGAAGCTCCGCTCCATGATGGTGTCCGTGTTGCGCAGCTCCCCCGCCACGCGGAACCCCTCCCCGCGGCCCCTCATCTCGTCGAAGCAGGGGTGCTTCACCAGGTTGCCGGCGAAGAGCATCCGGGTCTGGATACCCTTCGCCTCCAGGTGCTGCACCACCTGGTCGCGGGTGAAGCCGGCCCCGGGCCGGACGGTGAGCAGGAAGCCGAACCAGGAGGGGTCGGAGTCGGGGGTCGGCTCGGGGAGGACGAAGCGGTCCGCGAGGTGGGCGAGACCTTCCCTCAGGCGGCGCCAGTTCGCCTTCCGCGCCTCGACGAAGCCGGGGAACTTCTCGAGCTGCGCGCAGCCGATGGCCGCCTGCATGTCGGTCACCTTCAGGTTGTAGCCGAAGTGGGAATAGACGTACTTGTGGTCGTATCCGGCGGGAAGCTCGCCGAACTGCTGCCCGAACCGGTTCGAGCAGGTGTTGTCGCGCCCCGACGGGCACCAGCAGTCGCGCCCCCAGTCCCGGAACGACTCGACGAGCCGCTTCAAAAGAAGATCGTCGGTGTAGACGGCCCCCCCCTCGCCCATGGTCATGTGGTGCGGCGGGTAGAAGCTCGAGGTGCCGATGTCCCCGATGGTGCCGGTGTAGCGCCATTCACCTTTGTAGAGGTAACGGGAGCCGAGGGCGTCGCAGTTGTCCTCCACGAGCCACAGACAGTGCCGGTCGCAGAACTCGCGCAGCTGCGCCAGATCGAACGGGTTCCCCAGGGTGTGCGCCACCATGACGGCACGGGTCCGCTCCGAGAGGGCGCTCTCCAGCTGCGAACAGTCGATGTTGTAGCCGGGAAGGGTGACGTCGACGAAGACCGGCACCGCACCGTACTGGATGATGGGGGCCACAGTGGTCGGGAAGCCGGCCGCGACGGTGATCACCTCGTCGCCCCGGGCGATCCTTCTCTGCCCCAGCTTGGGGGAGGTGAGCGCCATGAAGGCCAGGAGGTTCGCCGAGGAACCGGAATTGGTGAGGGAGCAGTGGGCGACCCCGAGGTAGGAGGCGAGTTCCTTCTCGAACCGCTCCGCGTACCTGCCGGTGGTGAGCCAGAAGTCGAGCGAGGCGTCGATCAGGGAGGCGATTTCCCTCTCGTCGAAGACCCGTCCCGCGTAGGAGATCCGGTCGCCCGGCAGGTACTCCCGCTTCTTGCCGTGCTTCACCTGGTAGTGCTTGAGCGCCGCCGTCACTGCGAGTTCGCGCAGCACCTGCTCCAGGAAGGCGTCCGTTACCACGGCGAGTTCCTTGGCTATCGCCTCCTTGGGGAGGTAGTACTTCTTGCCCAGGTGCAGCAACGACGGATGGGGCAAGCCCGGCCCCTCAAAGGCGGATACCTCCAGCGCCAGTGTGGCTGCAGAGCCGTGGTCGCTGGTGGTGATGAAGAGAAACTCTATGTCGCCCACGTCATCGGGTTCGCAAAGGGCGAGCGCAGGCCGCCACTTCTGCTCCCCCCCCTCGGTTCCGGGGAAGGAGAGCTTGAAAATCCTGCCGCTATAATTCATTCCAGATATCCTCATGCGCCGACTGGAGCACACCCTTCAGGAAGCCGCCCCCCTGCTGCAGTTGTACGCAATCAGTGGCTTCCGGAGAGCGGGGCTCACCCCCGTCCGTTTTTTTTATGATCACTTCCACCCGTGATCCCATCCACTCGGGGACCGCGATGCGCAGACAACGGTCCTCGGGAACCTCCTGCAGCAGCCGCACGCCGGTCACGGCTCTCCCCCCTGGTACGCTGCGATCTGGTGCAGGCACAACTCCCTGAGGTTGTCGCCCCGTTTATACCCCCGGGTCCAGTCGATGATCATGTCGATCGCCGTCTCCAGGCGCCACATGGGTCTCCAGCCGAGTTCCCCCTTCGCCTTGGAGCAGTCGAGCTTCAGGCAGCTCGCCTCATGGGGATGCTCCCCATGGTCCACGAGATAGCTGGCGCCCTCCTGCCAGCGGTCGCACATCCTCTTGACGATCCACTCCACCTCGCGGGCGTCCTCGTCGGCGGGGCCGAAGTTCCAGGCGCCGGCCCGGCGCGGCCCCTCCTGGTACAGCCTCTGCGCCAGCGTGAGGTACCCAGAGAGGGGCTCGAGTACGTGCTGCCAGGGGCGCACCGCGTGGGGGTTGCGGATCCGCACCGGCTCTCCCTTGAGGAGCGCGGCGATGCAGTCCGGTACCAGCCGGTCCGCCGCCCAGTCGCCGCCGCCGATCACGTTGCCGGCACGGGCGGAGGCGAGCGCCACGCCGTGGGTGCCGTAGGCCGCCTCGTTGAAGTAGGAGTTGCGGTAGGCCGCGGTGACCAGCTCCGAGCATCCCTTGCTGCTGGAGTAGGGGTCATACCCCCCCATCGGCTCGTTCTCCCGGTACCCCCAGGGCCACTCCCGGTTCTCGTAGCATTTGTCCGTCGTCACGTTGACCACGGCGCGGACGGCGGCGTTCCCACGCACCGCCTCCAGGAGATGCACCGTCCCCATGACATTGGTGGCGTAGGTCTCGACCGGGTTCAGGTACGACTCCCGCACCAGGGGCTGGGCCGCCATGTGGATCACGATCTCCGGCGCAGCCTCCCTGAGCGCTGCCGCCAGAGCCCGCGGGTCGCGGACGTCCCCCTGCACCGACTCCACGAGCCGGTCCAGGCGGGCCAGCTCGAAGAGGCTCGGGTCGGTCGGAGGCGCCAGGGCGTAGCCGGTGACCCGCGCGCCCAACTGGTGCAGCCAGAGGGTGAGCCAGGCCCCCTTGAAGCCGGTATGGCCGGTGACGAAGACGCGCCTGCCGCGGAAGAATTCGGGATCGAAACCGTGCAGTTGTTTCTTGCTCATCCGTTGCGTTTCCTTTCAACCTGACCAGGCATTACCAAAGCTTCCAGGGAGCTTTCCCCGTTTTCCAGAGATTTTCCAGGTAGTTCTTGTCGCGCAGCGTGTCCATCGGCTGCCAGAAGCCGGAGTGCTTGAAGGCGGCCAGTTGCTCGTTTTTCGCCAGCGCCTCCAGGGGCTCCTTTTCCAGCACCGTGCCGTCCCCCCCGATCAGGTCGAGGACAGCCGGTTCCATCACGAAGAACCCGGCGTTGATCCAGGAGCCGTCTCCTTTAGGCTTCTCCTGGAAACCGCGCACCTGGTTATCCTCCGTCAGGTCCAGGGCGCCGAACCGGCCCATCGGCTGGGTCGAGGTGACCGTGGCGAGCCTGCCGTGCGCCCGGTGGTATTCAAGCAACTTGTCGATCGGTACGTCCGAGACGCCGTCGCCATAGGTGAGCATGAAGGTTTCGCCGTCCAGGTAATCCTTCACCCTCTTGACCCTCCCGCCGGTCATGGTTTCCACTCCGGTATTGACGAGGGTGACCGACCACGGCTCGGCGGAGTGGTGGTGAGTCACCCGCTGGTTGGAGTTCTTGAAATCGAAGGTGACGTCGGACTCGTGCAGGAAGTAGTGGGCGAAGTACTCCTTGATGCAGTACCCCTTGTACCCCAGGCAAACCACGAAGTCGTTGAAGCCGTAGCGGGAGTACATCTTCATGATGTGCCAGAGGATGGGGCGCTCCCCGATCTCGATCATCGGCTTGGGCTTCAGGTGCGATTCCTCGCTGATCCTGGTGCCGTAACCGCCCGCCAGAATGACTACCTTCATCAACTCCTCCTGGAAAATATCGCTGCGCGCGCTCGCATCTGCCTCACCGTAACGAAGAGACGGAAAGAAACGGCTGTCGTTTAAACCCGGTAGTACTCCCGGTACCAGGCGATGAACCGGCCGATCCCGTCCTCGATGGAGGTGGCGGGCTTGAACCCGACGTCGCGCATCAGGTCGTCCACGTCGGCGTAGGTAGCCGGAACGTCGCCCTGCTGCAGCGGCAGGAGGTTCTTGACCGCCTCCCGCCCCAGCTCTTTCTCGATCACGCCGATGAAGTGCAAGAGCTCCACCGGGTTGTTGTTCCCTATGTTGTAGATCTTGTAGGGCGCGTAGCTCCCCCCCGGATCGGGAGCGTCCCCGCTCCAGGACGGGTCGCCCGCCGGCACCCGCTCGATGACCCGGCTCACCCCCTCGACGATGTCGTCGATGTAGGTGAAGTCCCGGCGCATCTTGCCGTGGTTGAAGACGTCGATGGTGCGTCCCTCCAGGATCGCCTTGGTGAAGAGGAAAAGCGCCATGTCGGGGCGCCCCCACGGTCCGTAGACGGTGAAGAAGCGAAGCCCCGTGGTCGGCAGCCCGTAAAGGCTCGAATAGGTGTGCGCCATCAGCTCGTTCGCCTTCTTGGTGGCGGCGTAGAGCGAGACCGGGTGGTCGACGTTGTGATGCACCGAAAAAGGCATCGAGGTGTTGGCGCCGTAGACCGAGCTGGACGATGCGTAGACCAGGTGCCCGACCTTGTTGTGCCGGCATCCCTCCAGGATGTTTATGAAACCGCAGAGGTTGCTGTCCACGTAGGCGTACGGGTTCTGTATCGAGTAACGGACCCCGGCCTGGGCGGCGAGATTCACCACGGCGTCGAACTTCTCGGCGTCGAAGAGCCGGGCGATCCCTTCCCGGTCCTCCAGGTTCATCCGGACCAGCCGGAAGCCGGGTTGTCCTTCCAGCCGCGCCAGCCTCGCCTCCTTGAGGCTCACCTCGTAGTAGTCGTTCATGTTGTCCAGGCCGACCACCTCGCACCCCTTCCCGAGGAGCCTTTGCGAGAGGTGAGACCCTATGAATCCTGCAGCGCCGGTAACCAGTATCTTCGCCATACCTACCTCCATTGCATCGGGGAGTTGCAGACCGCGAGCGCCCGCGCGTCCTTGTCCCAGATCAGCCTCAGCGAGCACCTTTCACTCACCGGTTCTCACGGGTGTGCCAGAGCCGCAACACGACCATGGTCGACTCCCGCACCTCGTACCGCAGTTCGTACTGCCCCACCAGTATCCGCCGGACCTCCCGCGGATCAAACTCCTCCAGCCGTTCGCCGATGCGCGGCCGGTCCTTCAGACGATCCGGCGCCGCGGCGAGCGACTGCACCACCCGCGCAGCCGCCTCCTTGTTCACTTGGGCGAGGACCTCGTGGAGCCGCACCAGGTCGGACAGCGCCTTGCTGGTCCACTGGATCTGTATCACCTCGGCGCCTCAAACGGCGTGTCGGTGCCCAGGCTGGCGGCCCAGGCCTGGACGGCCTGGTGGTCGATCACCCGCCCCGCATCCACATCCTCGAGTGCCTCCAAGGTCAGCCGGTGGCGTTCCTCCTCCTGCTCGATCCAGGCGCTCAGCGCCTGTTTCACGATCCAGCCCCGCGACCGCTCGATGCGGGCCGCTATCTCGTCCACCTTCTCCGCGAGGGGAAGGGGGATGTGGGCCGTGAGTACCTTGGTTGTTTGCATGGTCCACCTCCATTGTTTTAATCACTTCGAATCATAGTGATTAAACATGGAAAAAGCAACCTCCGGCGGTGCTCCGCTCCTGGCCCGCGAGGGGGTGAGGTGGGCGCCGCAGGGCTGGGGGGCTGGAGGCGGGCTTGTCCGCCGTAGCGGCTTCACCGCGAAGGCGGAAGCACTTCGCCGCACGCCTTGAGCATGGCCGGCACCTCGATGCTCCTGCGGCACTCCTCGTCCCTGCTGCAGGTGCGTTGCAGGCACTTGGTGCAGGAAAGGGGGGACTGGACGATCCGGTGCAGCCCCCCGCGCGGGGCGTTGCGCAAACCGTCGGTGGCGCGGTACAGGCTCACCGTCGGCGTCCCGACGGCGGCCGCCATGTGCACCGGGCCGGTGTCCCCGCCGATCATCAGGTCGACCTTCTTCAGGAGAGCGACGAACCCCTTCAGTGTCAGTTTGGGGAGCACCCGCGCCTGCCGCCCTATCCCGGCCGCGATCTCCTTCGCCCCCTCGTGTTCCTTATCCCCGCTCCAGGAAAGAAGGATGGTAGCGTCCGGATGCAGCTCCAGCAGGTCCTGCCCCAAATCGATCCACCCCTCCTGGCGCCAGAGCTTGGTGGCCCAGGTGGTGCCGTGGTGCAGGACGAAGACCAGCCCGTCCGAGAGGGTCGCCAGGAACACTTCGGCTGAGGCATCGTCCTCCGGCGAGGTGACGATGTCGGTGCGCAGCGGGAGTTCCGTGTAGTTCTTGCCGAAGGGAACACTCACCACCCGCAGGGACCGGTCCGTCACATGGTGGTCCTGGCGCCTGAGCGGGATCTGGTTGGTCGTGCAGTAGAGGTTCAGCCCCTCACGGACGCCGTCCCGGTCGAAGCCGTAACGCCTCCGGCATCCGGTCAGCTTGGTCACGATGCCGCTCTTCGTGTTCCCCTGCAGGTCGAAGACGATGTCGTACTCGCGCCTGAACAGCTCCATGCGCAGCGCCTCCACCTCGCGCAGGGTGCGCAGGGAAAACGGTTTCTTGCGCCATGCCTTGAAACGGGCGATGTGCAGCTGTGAAATCAGGGGATTGCCGCTCAGCATGTCCTGGAATGCCTCTTCCACCACCCAGTCGATCTCGATCCCCTGAACCGACGAGGTGAGGAAATCGAGCACCGGCAGGGCATGGATGACGTCCCCCAGGGCGGACATTTTAACGATCAGAACGCGCAAAGCCTAACTCCAATAGAAACAGGTTGAGGTCATATCGTTTTCAGCGCCGCCAGGACCTCGTCCGCCGAGATCGCCTCCATGCAGGCGAGTTTCTTCTCGCTGCTGCAACTGCGGCTGCGGCAGGGGACGCAGGAGATCCCCGCCGCCTGCAGCACCAGGTGACCCTCACCTACCGGGCCGGTGCGCGCCGGGTCGGCGGCGCCGAAGAGCGCCACCACCGGCGTGCCGACCGCCGTCGCCATGTGCATCGGGCCGGTGTCGGCGGAGACGACGGCTGAAGAGCGTTCAAGGAGCGCCCCGAGCTGCAAAAGCGTGGTGCGCCCGACCAGGTCGAGCGGCCGGTCCGCGCAGTCCGCCAGGACCGCGTCGGCGAGTTCCCGGTCCGAACCGCCCCCGACCAGCACTACCCCGAACCCGGCAGCCTGCAGCTTGTCCGAGAGTTCGGCGAAGCGCCGGGTGGGCCACCGGTTCACCGGGTGGCTCGCTCCGAGGTTCAGGGCCACGAGCATCTTACCATTCAACGACTCCCGCGCCAGCAGTTCTTCAGCCCAGCGTTTGTCCTCCCCCCCGAGGTAGAGTTCAAGGCGCTGGTCGAGCGTGCCGGGATCCCCCACCAGCGGCGCAACCGCCTTCAGATGGTTCTCGACCGCGTGCATGACCCGCCTCTTTTCCTTGTGGTACACCAGCACCCGGCAGGGAAAGGAGGCTGCCGCGAGGAGCCACCCCTTCAGGTTGGAGCGCTGGTAGTTGA
>Ga0209212_1000327_pt1 | contig 95296 bp, 77 predicted proteins | sample RifGroC2_FD_183996 | JGI IMG/M metagenome (GOLD analysis project Ga0209212, IMG submission 183996) | Groundwater microbial communities from Rifle, Colorado, USA - Groundwater C2 (SPAdes) (version 2) | ecosystem: Environmental > Aquatic > Deep subsurface > Groundwater | place: Rifle, Colorado... | reverse complement strand
GATAAGAAGAAATGGGCGTGATGTAGACAGGAAAAAAAGTACACAAGGCAAAATCATCAATTTTTTGCGTCGAAGAAGAAAAATAATTTTCTAAAAATGACTCTTTCCCCTTAACTTAATGGCAGTGGGGTCGGGGGGTGGGGGTAGTAGCGGCAGGGGTAGCTCTTCTAGTTCCTTGGGATAAACAGTCGGGATGGACCCAGTTAGCCTTGCAATGCAGTCAGCAAATCGCGGTGCACCCACTGAGCTGGCCGCCGCACCGCAATCACCTGATCCTGACCTTCTCCACCCGCAGGGTGCCGTCTTGCACGTTCAGTCGCCCGTCAAGGGTGGTGAAACCGCCGTTGGTAAGGAACGAGCTGTCACATCCACCCTTCAGCTTGACCTGGACCGCCGGCCGGTCGAACCTGAAAGAGTTGCTGGTGAAGACCCGTGCCTGCGCCTGGATGGTGTCGCCCGTGGCTGCTGCATCGAAGGCGCTCTGCATGACAGAGTACAGGTTCGTGCCGATTTTGATGTAGCCGAGCTGGCTGAAGGCGGCGGTGACGCTCTTATCGGCATCCATGGTGAGGACACAAGTACCGCTTCCGCTGCAAGCTCCGCTCCAGGCATTCAGCTGCCCCCCCACATCAGCTGTGGCGAGCAGGTTGACCGAGCTCCCCTGATCAAAGAGCGCCGTGCAGCTGGAGATTGTGCAGGTTATGCCGGGAGGGTTGCTGGTCACCGTGCCGGTTCCGGTAACCGATACCGTCACGCCATGGCGCACGGTGAAGATGTTTGTTTCTGAACTTGCCGTGACCCCGGCCGTGGTGACCGAGACCGGACCGGTCTTGGCAGCGGCCGGAACCTTTACGGTAAGAGTTGTGGGTGTGGCGGCAGTCACGGTGGCGGCAACTCCGTTGAACTTGACCACGTTTTCCGCAGCTACTGCACTGAAATAGACGCCGGTGATGACCACGGCGCTCCCGGGCCGGCCGGCTGCCGGCGAGAAGCTGGCGATGGACGGCGGAGTGGTGGAGCCGAAAACCGCCCCTTCGGTGACGCTGTCGGCCCGGACGTTGAATCCCGTGTAGTAGAAGGTCCAGGCCGACTTGGCCGCAATTATCTCGACGTGGTCGAAATCCCTCACGTTGAGGACTAGAAATTGGCCGTTGCTGTAGGTGGAGGTTCCGCCCAGCGTTGTCCCGTTGTGATAGCTCACCGGATAGGGTCCGGCATTGAGCGTACCGGTCGCGGTCGCTTGCGCGCCCGGAACAGGCAGGTTCGGCGCGGTACCGGTATTGAGCAGTAGACCGGCGATCACCCCATTGCCTGAAGTAACCCCCCAACCGGTCAGTTCAGCCCGCGTGTAGAGGTGGTACGGGTAGGGAGTGAGGTTGAGACTCCCCTCAACCGGATAGGCGGTGCTGTAGGTCGGCAGGTAGCCGCTCCCGGTCGCCTTCAGGGTGACGTTTTGCCCGCGGAAAACCGGCTGCAGGGTGAAGCTTCCGTCGCTCCCGGTCAGGGCGAAGACCGTCGGATCCTCCGCCACTTCGACCCTCGCCCCGGCAATGGGCGCATTGGCCCGGGTCCTGATCAACCCCCTGATATTCAACGGCGCAGACACTATGAACTGTTTGGTACTGGTAAGAGTCCTGCCGCCGGTGACCAGCTGAATGGTCCCGGTGGTCGCCCCCGCAGGGACGGTAACGGTGAGGGAGCTGCTGGTTGCCGCGCTTACCGTGGCGGGGGTACCGTTGAAGCGCACCGTGTGGGATGCCGGATTGGTGCCGAAGTTGACACCGGAGAGGGTGACCGTGGTGCCGGCAAGGCCGCCTGCCGGCGAGAAGCCGCTCAGCGCCGGAGCCGTGGTGGGGGTGAAGCTCGTCTGTCTCGCCGTCATGTTCCCGTTTCGGTCGGTGACGTTTGCGATCCAGCTGTAGTTGGTTCCGTCGATCAACGGCTGGGTGGTGTCCCCTTCGCTGCCGTAAACGATGGAGGTCCGGCTGCTGGGGAGCCCCCAGGCGCCCCAAACGCCGACGCCATCGGCATTGCTCAGCCAGATGCTGTAGATGTATGCTGCCGGAGCCGGTGAGGGTGGACTCCAGCTGAAGGTGGGGGCGGCGTTGAACGGGATGTAGCCGACAGGAGCGATCGGGGTGACGAAGCCGTCCAGCACCCCGGTGATCGCCTCGGTGACCGTTTCCGAGCTGCCGTCCGAGTAGGTAATCGCCACCTGGTAGGCGTCGCCGACCGTCTGCCTCGACATGCCGATCCGGGTATGGAAGCGGCTGTTCTCCCTGGCCACATCGACCGGTCCGGGGAGCTGGGGGCCGGAGAGCCGGACGCTTACCACCTGTTTCTTCATCGAATGCACCGAAAGCACCAGATTGAACCACTCCCAGGTGTCGCTCTTGCCGTGACCGGTGGTAAGCACGGTGGAGCCGTTGGCGTTATCGAGGGTGAGGTCCGGCGCTGTGGCAAGGGAGGTGGCAACGGTAACCGTCGGGTTGTAATCGTTTGCGTCCGCCAGCCCGATATCACCCACGTCGTAGCTGCCGTTGCTGTTCAGGTCCAGGAAAGGAAAAATGTTGTAGCTGCCGGCGGGGACGTCGTTGACGCTGTAACTTCCACCGCTGACGGGGCTTGCCACCGTCGCCACGCGGACCACAGGCGGCTTGGTGAATTCATTGACCAGGACGACATACAGGCGACCGGTCGCGGTGACACCGGGGAAAAAAATCTTGCCGGTGACGCTCCCTGTCCCGGTACTGGGAGAGACCTGCACCCACCCGGAGGAGGCGGTCGTGCTTCCAACATGGGCCACGACCCTGTAAAAGAGCGCGGAGGAGCCGAGGTGGACGAAGTAATCTTGGTCCCCCGACCAGACCTCCCTGCTGCCGCCCAGCGGCGAGCCGGTGATGCTGGTGCTCCAGGAAACGGTGTACTTCTCGGCGACGGGAAGCCCGTTGCCGTCCTCCGCCCCCTGCCATTTCACGAAGTTGACGCCGCTGCCGGCGTAGACCACAGCCTGCGGCGCCTGCACCGGGACCAGGGTGGGGAGCGTTACGGCAAAAGTTCCTACCGACACGTTTCCGTCGGCAGGTACCGTGACCGCCGCGGAGACTCCCCGTGGATCATTGGCATGCCGGATGCCGGTCCCCTGGGTGTCGACAAAGGCGTGAACCGCGTACTGGGTCCCCGCCGGCACCCCGTCAATGGTGAACGCTCCGGCCGTGGCAATACTGGTACCCTGGTTGGAGTCGCCGTTTAGGGGTTTTACGGTCAGATAGATCCTGCCGCTCTTGCCGGTGCTGTTTGTCACAGTACCTGAAATAGAACCGGCCCAGGCGGGACTGCCAAGCAGCATAACGAGCAGCGTCGTGACCAATGAGCAAGCCTGTCTTGTCTTTAACATTACAGCCTCCGGTGGAAACAAGTTGGCGACTTCACTGTGACCAGTGAGGAATCAGGAGAGAAAGGGCACAGAGAAAGGGCACAAACAGTATTAAGAAAATTTAATTGCAGATGCCTGTCTGTCAAGCCGCAATTCTGCGATCCCTGAGGCCGCAGGCGCTTAATAGCTGAAATCGCATCAATTTGGAAGGATCAAGAAATTTGAAGGATTCCCGCCATTCAGGCTACTCTGACATTGCGTGGCATAGATGACGCTATCTCTGGAGCATTGAAGGAAAAGGCAGGCACGTGGAGTCCCAATTGACGTAACGGAGTTCGACTCTGCCACGGCGGCGCTTGAAAAGGTGGCTGATGAGGCGTGGAAATGAGGAAAGAAGCGTCGCCGGCGTGCCTTGATCCATGGCGGACCGCATACCGACTGTAGCGCAAAGGTGCCAAGCTTGAAGAACGCGCTGACGCTTTAGAAGAAATAGTGCCAGAGCAGATCGAGGCGGCCGCGCAGCAGAAGGCGCCGCCCCGAGTAGGCCATCACCCCCCGGATCAGGGCGCGCTGCGCCTTGCCGTAGCAGTGGACCGGGCAGTGTTTGCAGTCGGGCTTGGGGTGGAGCGGGCACTTGCGCCGCTTCATCTCGGCGTAGCGCAGCAGCTCGGCACAGTCGGGACAGAGCTCCCCCTTGGGGCTTTGGTGCTTGCCGCGACAGTAGCAGCCGATGAAGGTTGCCAGCACCCTGATATCCTTTTCCTGCTTTTGCTTGTCTTCCATGCCGGTCAATATAGCAGAAGGGGGCCGGGCGCTGCATGACAAAAGTCAAGAAAAGAGAGAGCGCGCCCTTTGCCTTTGGGGGAAATCTGTGCTATTTTCACCGGAATGAACACTAATATGAAAAAAATCATCGTTCCGCGTGCCGAGCACGGCATCTCCCGCTCGCTTCTGAGCACAAACGGCGTCAAGGTTCTCTACAAGCTCAAGGAGCACGACTTCACCGCCTACCTGGTGGGAGGAGGGGTGCGCGACCTGCTGCTGGGGCGCGAGCCCAAGGACTTCGACGTGGTGACTGACGCGACCCCCGCCCAGCTGAAGAAGCTGTTCCGGAACTGCCGGCTGATCGGCCGCCGCTTCCGCCTCGCCCACCTTCATTTCCACGACGAGATCATCGAGGTCGCCACCTTCCGCTCCGCCTCCGACGCCCCCCCCGAGGAGGCGCCGGAAGGGTTGCCGGAACCGGCCCCTGAGGCCGAGGTACTGGAACTGGGGCGCGAAGGGAGACGCCAGCGCCACGGTCACGGCCACGGCCCCCGCATGCTGAAAAGCGAGGACGGCATGGTGCTGCGCGACAACGTCTTCGGGACGCCGGAAGAGGACGCGGTCCGCCGCGACTTCACCGTCAACGCCCTCTTCTACAACATCGCCGACTTCTCCATCATCGACCACGTGGGGGGGATGGAGGACCTGAAAAACGGCCTGATCCGCACCATCGGCGATCCGCTGGTGCGCTTCACCGAGGACCCGGTCCGCATGATCCGCGCGGTCCGCTTCGCCTCGATGCTCGGCTTCAACATCGAGGAGCGCACCGAGGCCGCCATCGAGGAGCTCTGCGGCTCCATCAACAAGGCGACCCCCCCCAGGCTCTACGAGGAGGTGCTGAAGCTCCTGCTGCTGGGCGCGGGGGAGCGGACCTACCAGATGATGCGCCACTGCGGGCTTTTCGAGCCGCTCTTTCCCCACTTCGACGCCTGGCTTGCCGGGGAGACCGAAGGGTTCCCGCACGCGCGGGTCGGCAAGGCGCTCGAATGGGTGGACCAGCTGATCGGGCAGGGGGTGCAGGTTTCGGCGCCTCTGCTGATCGCCCTGATGTTCGGGGAATACCTGGAGGAGAAGATCGCCGGGTTTCGCGGGGCGGGAGCCTCGCCGCAGCAGGCGAACGATATGGCGGTGGCGGAGTTCGCCGGAGAACTCGCCCCCACGGTGGCGGTCCCGAACCGGGTGCTGATCGCGGTGCGCGAGATCCTCTCCTGCCAGCAGCGCTTCCAGAAGACGCCGGGGAGAAACGGCCGCGGCGTGGTGGGGAGGGGGGTCTTCGCCGATGCCCTGGAGTATCTCCGCTTCATGGAAAGCCTCAACCCGGTGAAGAGGTCGCTCGCCGAGTGGTGGCGGAAGTACGCCGCGGAGCAGTCGGCTGCCGCCCCGGCGGCAGAGGAGCCGGCGGGGGGCGCGGTGGAAACGCCGCAGGAGGCTCCCCACAAGAAGCGGCGCCGGAGAAGGAGGCGGAAAAAGCCCGCCCCGGAAACGGTCTAGGTCTCTTCCTCCCCCCTTTGAAAAAGGTCCAGTATCTTCCTCCCCCCTTTGAAAAAGGTCCAGTATCTTCCTCCCCCCTTTGAAAAAGGGGGGTCGGGGGGGATTTGCCTTTTGCAACTGGCAGCGAAAACCCAAATCCCCCTAAATCCCCCTTTTTCAAAGGGGGACTTTCTGCCACACGCCAAAAGCCTCGCTTTCAAAGGGTCCACCTTCCAGGGGGACCTCTTCATCTAGAGCGCCAGTCCCGCCGTCTCCAGCCTCTTGATCCTGTCGCGCAGCTCGGCCGCCTTTTCGAATTCCTGCGCCTTGGCCGCCACCAGCATCTCCTTCTTGAGCCTCTTCACGGTCTGCACCAGCTCCTTCCCTCCCAGCAGCTCGTCCCCGCCAACCGGAACGGAAAGGTAATCCCGCTCCTCCGGCGCCTGCAGGGCGTCGCCGATCACCCTTTTGACGCTCTCGGGGGTGATGCCGTGCTCCACGTTGTAGGCCGTCTGCAGCTCCCTTCTGCGCAGCGTCTCGTCCAGCGCCGCCTGCATCGAGCCGGTCACCCGGTCCGCGTACATCAGGACCCGTCCGGAGAGGTTGCGCGCCGCCCTGCCGCAGGTCTGGATCAGGGAGCGGGCCGAGCGGAGAAACCCCTCCTTGTCGGCGTCGAGGATCGCCACCAGCGAGACCTCGGGGAGGTCGAGCCCCTCCCGTAGCAGGTTGATGCCGACCAAAAGGTCGAATTCGCCCAGCCTGAGGTCCCTCAGGATCTGCATGCGCTGGAAGGTGTCGATGTCGGAATGGAGGTATCTCACCCGGACGCCGAGCTCGCGGTAGTAGTCGGTGAGCTCCTCGGCCATCCTCTTGGTGAGCGTGGTGACCAGCACCCGCTCCCCCCGCGCCGCGGTCTCGCGCGCCTCGAAGAGGAGGTCGTCCACCTGCCCGGCCGCCGGGCGCACCTCGATGGGAGGATCGATCAGCCCGGTGGGGCGGATCAGCTGCTCGACCACGACCCCCCCCGCCGCCTTCAGCTCGTAGTCGGCCGGGGTGGCCGAGACGTAGACGGTCTGGTGCTGCTTTTTCTGGAATTCCTGGAAGGTGAGCGGCCGGTTGTCCAGGGCCGAGGGGAGCCGGAAGCCGTAGTTGACCAGGGTTTCCTTGCGGCTGCGGTCGCCCCGGTACATCCCCCCCACCTGCGGCACCGTGATGTGGGACTCGTCGATCATGAGCAGGAAGTCGGCCGGGAAGTAGTCGATCAGGGTGTAGGGGGGCTCGCCGGCCGAGCGCCCGTCGAAGTGGCGCGAGTAGTTCTCGATCCCCTGGCAAAACCCCATCTCCTCCATCATCTCGATGTCGAAGAAGGTGCGGCTCTCGATGCGCTGCGCCTCGATCAGCATGTTCTGCCCCTTGAAGTAGCGGATCCGCTCCTCCAGCTCGACCCGGATCTGCTCGACGGCCCGCTCCAGTGTGGCGCGGTTCGCCACGTAGTGGGAGGCGGGGAAGATGGCGCACCTGGAGAGCTTTTGCAGCTGCACGCCGCGCAGCGGGTCGATCTGGGAGACGGCGTCCACCGTGTCGCCGAAGAACTCGATCCTGAGCGCGCGCTCGTCGTCGTGGGCCGGGAAGACCTCGACGGTGTCCCCCCTGACCCGGAAGCTCCCCCGGTGGAAATCGACGTCGTTTCTCTGGTACTGGATCTCAACCAGCCGCTTCAGAAGCTCGTCGCGCCCGTACTCCTCCCCCTCGCGCACCCGGATCTGCATCTCCTGGTACGACTCCGGGGAGCCGATGCCGTAGATGCAGGAGACCGAGGCGACGATGATGACGTCGCGCCGGGTCAGCAGGCTCCTGGTCGCCGAGTGCCGGAACTTGTCGATCTCGTCGTTGATCGAGGAGTCCTTCTCGATGAAGGTATCGGAGGCGGGGAGGTACGCTTCGGGCTGGTAATAGTCGTAGTAGGAGACGAAATACTCGACGGCGTTGTTCGGGAAGAGCTCCTTGAACTCGCCGTAGAGCTGCGCCGCCAGCGTCTTGTTGGGGGCGAGCACCAGGGTGGGGCGGTTGCAGCGGGAGATCACGTGGGCCATGGTGAAGGTCTTGCCGGAGCCGGTCACCCCGAGCAGTACCTGGTGCGGGTCGCCGCGCAGCACCCCCTCGGTCAGCTCCCCGATCGCGCGCGGCTGGTCGCCGCGCGCCTCAAAACCCGTTACCAGTTGGAATCTGTCCATGGCGACGATGATAGCACGGCAGGCGCCTTTGCAACAGGGGGATCAGGCGGCGGAACAATTTCTCTGGGGGGGGAGCTGGTTCACGCTGAGCCAGTAGGTCATCATCTGCTTCAGGTCGTCGCAGAACTGCCCGTAGTCCACCGGCTTGCGGACGTAGCTGTTGGCGCCCAGGAGGTAGCTGTCCAGAATGTCCTGCTCCTCGGTGGAAGAGGTGAAGACGATGACCGGGACCGACCGGGTCCTGGCGTCCTCCCTCAGGCGCCGCAGCACCTCCAGGCCGTTCACCTTGGGAAGCTTCAGGTCGAGCAGCACGAGCAGCGGGTTCAGGGTGACGTCGCGACCGGCATGGCGTCCGGTGCCGAAGAGGAATTCCAGCGCCTCGGCGCCGTCGCGGGCCACCATGATGCCGTACGGCATATGCTTTCGTACCGCCCTCAGGGTAAGCGCCTCGTCGTCCGGGTTGTCCTCCACCAGCAGGATCATCTTGTTCACTGTAGCTCTCCTCGCCTCGAAGATGGCAGCGTCGCGACCTTAGCGTATATCAATGTTTGGCAAAAAGTGCAACAATTTAATAATTAAACGCTTAACCAGCCGGTCCCGTAACTGCTTGATTTTTTATTCACGCAGTGCCATACTGCAGAAGCTTCAGCTATCCAGAAACGGAGGGTGCATATGTTTGGATTCGGCATGCCGGAACTCATCGTGATACTTGTCATCGTGCTGGTGGTTTTCGGCGCCAACCGTCTCCCGGAGATCGGCGGCGCGATAGGCAAAAGCATCAAGAATTTCAAGAAGGCCTCCGGCGGGAAGGACGAGATCGAGATCAAGGCGTCCCGCCCGGAAAATGACAAGAAGGAGCAGTAGCGGCTTTTCCGCGCCGCTCCATTCGGCCTAAGGCCCCCGCAGCTTATCGGGGGCCTTTTTCTATATCCGGTCCGCCGCCCGGCGTCAGGCCCCGGCCCCCACGACCTTTAAAGTGAAGCTCCTGCTACTCCCTGCGCCCCCCCATCGAAGGGGGGGGCGGAAAGGAACCGGAAGAGAGACCATGAACGGGACACCAGAAACAGCCGAGCCGTCCGCGGCAGGCGGAGAGATCGTCGCCCTCCTCGTCAAGGAGGGGGTGATAAGCGCGGAGCAGCTGAACTACGCCCAGCGGGTGCACGGCAAGCTGCAGTCCAGCAAGACCCTGATCGACGTGCTCCAGGAGCTGGAATTCCTGACCCGCAACGACGTCGCCCGCACCCTGCAAAAGCACAGCGTCTCGATCCGGATCGGCGATTTCCTGGTCGAGCTCGGCTACCTGAAAAGGAGCGACCTCCTTGCCGCGCTGAACCTGCAAAAGGAGGGGACCGAGCGCAAGATGCTCGGCGACATCTTCATCGAAAACGGCTTCATCGAGGAGAGAAAGCTGATCGAGGTGCTCTCCTTCCAGCTCGGCTTTCCGGTGGCGGAGCTGGAATTTCGCAAGCTGGACCGCAAGCTCTTCTCCAGAGCCCCCTTCCAGTATTTTCGCGACGCCCTCTTCGTCCCGCTCTCCCTGGAGCAGGGGGTCGCCTCGGTCGCCTTCGCCAACCCCCTGGAAAAGCGCTCCCGGGAGGCGGCCGAAACCCTCTTCGGAACCTCGCTGATCCCCGCCATCGCCAGCAAGAAGGCGATCCTCTCCGCCATCACCCAGGCCGAGAGCAACGCCGGCAGCGAGGCGGCTGCCCCCCCCGACGAGAACACCGTGGTCGGCATCATCAACAAGCTCTTCGACGACGCCATGACCCAGGGGGCGAGCGACATCCACATCGAGCCGCTCAGGGACCGGCTCCGGATCCGCTTCCGCCACGACGGCGTCATGATGCCGCACCTGGAGCTGCCGCTCGACATCGCACCCCAGCTGAGCTCCCGCATCAAGGTGATGGCCCAGGCCGACATCGCCGAGAAGCGCCGCCACCAGGACGGGCGCATCCTTTACGAAAGCCGCCAGCACGGCTTCAACCTGGACCTCAGGGTCTCCTTCTTCATCACCATCTTCGGGGAGAAGATCGTGCTGAGGCTCCTGAGCAAGAAGGACACCATCCTCGACATCCGACAGATCGGCATGGCGCCGCGCATGCTGGACCAGTTCATGACCGATGCGCTGCAGACCCCCTCGGGGGTCATGATCATCACCGGGCCGACCGGAAGCGGCAAGACCTCGACCCTGTACGGCTGCGTGAGCCACCTGAACAACATCAACACCAGCATCGTCACGGCGGAGGACCCGGTCGAGTTCGTCATCGAGGGGGTCTCGCAGTGCTCCATCAACGCCAAGATCGGCGTCAGCTTCGAGGAGACGCTGCGCCACATCGTGCGCCAGGACCCGGACATCATCGTGCTGGGCGAGATCCGCGACGCCTTCTCCGCCGAGACCGCCATCCAGGCGGCGCTGACCGGCCACAAGGTGCTCACCACCTTCCACACCGAGGACAGCATCGGGGGGCTTTTGCGCCTGATGAACATGCAGATCGAATCGTTCCTGATCTCCTCGACAGTGGTCTGCGTGGTGGCCCAGCGCCTGCTGCGCCTGGTCTGCAACGACTGCGCGCAGAGCTACCTCCCGACGCCGGCCGAGTTCGGCAGGCTGGGGTACTCGCCCGCCGACCTGATCGGGGCGGAGTTCCGGATCGGCAACGGCTGCAAGCAGTGCCGCTTCACGGGCTTCAAGGGGAGGACCGCGATCTTCGAGCTCCTGATCATGAACGAGGCGGTCAAGGAGGCGATCCTCTCGAACCGCTCCTCGTCGGAGATCCGCCGGCTCAGCATGGAGACCTCCGGCATGGTGACCCTCTTCGAGGACGGCCTGGTCAAGGCGGCCAAGGGGCTGGTTTCGATCCAGGAGGTGCTCCGCGACCTGCCGCGCATCAGCCTGCCGCGCCCCCTGAACGAACTGAGACGGATACTGGGCAGCTAAAGGCGCCAAGGCGGCGCCGGGGGAACCGAACATGACACAGCAGCAAATCTCCATCGTCGACGTGATCAAGACGCGGCTTGCCTCGGGCTCGCTGAGCGTGCCGGTGTTCCACGCCGTGGCGCTCAGGCTGCAGCAGGTGCTCCTGCGCCCGGACTACAGCATCGACGACGTGCACCAGCTGATCAACGCCGACCCCGGCCTGGCAAGCCAGGTGCTGCGCACCGCCAACTCCGCCTTCTACGCCGGTCTCAGCAGGGTGAGCACCATCCGCGAGGCGATCATCAGGCTGGGCGCCAAGGAGGTGGCCAACCTCGCCATGCTCACCACCCAGCAGGACCTGTACCGCTCCGACGACGGCACCTACAACGCCATCATGCAGTCGCTCTGGAAGCACGCCTTCTGCTGCGCCGTGGGGAGCAAATGGCTGGCGCAGAAGGCCGGTTTCGGTGCCCAGGCGCAGGAAGCCTTCCTGGCGGGACTTTTGCACGACATCGGCAAGCTTTTTCTCTTGAAGGGGATGGAGCAGGTCTGCCGGGAGGAGGCGCTGGGGGCAAGCACCACCCCTGCCATCCTTACCGAGGTGCTGACCAGCCTGCACGTGGAGCAGGGTCACCAGCTCATGCTGCAGTGGCACATGCCGCAGCTTTACTGCGACGTGGTGGCAGGGCACGAGGATGAGCGCTGGGACCGCGGCAACGTGCTGCTCGCCATGGTGCGGCTTGCCAACATCACCTGCAGGAAACTCGGCATCGGGATCCGCAGCGACCAGACGCTGCTCCTGTTCGCCAGCGCCGAGGCCCAGCTGCTGGGATTGAAGGAGGTGGCGCTGGCCGAGCTTGAGATCGTGATCGAGGACGCGCTCAAGCTGCCGATGCCCGCCCCGAGGTAGCCGGGAGCCGGGCGCCGGTCACGGCAACCACCGTTTCAGCGACTCCGCATCGAGCGGCTTGGGGAGCACCGCCAGGACGCCCAGGCTCAGGCACTCCTCGATGTCGCGGGGGTCCTCGGAGGAGGAGAGCGCAAAGACCTTGAGCCTCCTGGTCCGCTCGTCGCTGCGGATCCTCTGCAACACGCCGACACCGTCGATCTTGGGGAGCTTCATGTCCAGGAGCACCAGCGTCGGCCTCCCGCGTGCAGCCTCCCGGCCGCAATCCTCCCCGAGCAGCATCCCCAGCGCCTCGACCCCGTCGCGCGCCACGGTGACGTTGCTGTACCCCGCTTTCCTCAAGGCCCGCAGGGCAAGCTCCTCACAGTTGCGGTTGTCCTCGACAAGCAAAATCTCAGGGTTGCTCATGGTGCCTCCAAGCCAGAGTTCAGACCGACCAAAGAAACGGGCAACCGCGCCAGGGAGCACGATCTGCCGCGCCGCGCATGCTGCTCCGTTTGCATCTCAAGCATTTATCGCAGGTTTCAGGCACCCTTTCCCGCACGGAGAGCTCCCGGAGCCTGAATTTGACGGCAGAGCCGCCGGCCAGGCAGTCAGAGGACGGAACTGAACAGCCTGATCGCGCAGCCTCAATGTTAGAAGTTGTTTAACAATTTATCATCACTCTCACAACATTGCAACTTTTTACTTTTCTTTTCCGGCAACCCCCGGGGCATCTGACAAAAAGATCCCCGGCAAAGCGGTCGGCCTTGGGACACTGAAGTCATGCCCCTATTTGTGGAAGCACTGCAAGGCATTGACGCTATCACCAGGCTTTATCTAAACTTTTAACTCTTGCCCAAGACATCAAATACATTGTATAATGTGCGTTACAATTGCCTCATAAAGATTAGCGTTCCCTATGACATACAGTAAATTTTGCGCAACGAAGGATCTGCTGCCATGCAAGAAAACAAAATCGCCCTGGTGACCGGGGCAAGCAAGGGTATCGGGGCAGCCATAGCCCTTCTCCTGGCACGCGACGGCTACGACATCTGGCTCAACTACAGAAGCGACCATGCGGCTGCGGCTGCCGTGGGCGCCCGTGTCGAGGCGCTGGGGCGCTCCTGCAGGCTCCTCTGCTTCGACGTCGCCGATGGCGCCGCGGTGAAGGAGGCGCTCGCTCCGCTGCTCGAGAACGAGTCGCCGTTCGTGCTGGTGAACAACGCCGGCTTCGCCAAGGACGCCCTGATGGTCTGGATGGGGGACAACGAGTGGAAGGACGTGCTCTCGGTGCACCTGGACGGCTTCTTCCTGGTCACCAAGCTGCTGCTGGTCGGCATGCTCAAGAGACGCGCCGGCAGGATCATCAACATCGCCTCCACCTCCGGCGAAAGCGGCATGCCGGGACAGGTGAACTACTCCGCGGCGAAGGCGGGGCTGATCGGAGCGACCAAGTCGCTCGCCGCCGAGACCGCCAAGCGGAAGATACTGGTGAACGCCGTCTCCCCCGGTTTCATAGAGACCGAGATGATCGAGGGGCTCCCGGTCGAGCGCATCCTGCCGATGATACCGATGGGGCGGGTCGGCAAACCCGAGGAGGTCGCGGAGGTGGTCGCCTTTCTCTGCTCGGACAAGGCGTCCTACATCACCGGCCAGGTGATCTCGGTGAACGGCGGCGCCTACATGTAGCCCGAGTCCCCCCCTTCGGCAAAGGGGGCAACCAGAGTCCCCCTTCGGCGAAGGGGGTAACCAGAGTCCCCCTTCGGCGAAGGGGGTAACCAGAGTCCCCCTTCGGCAAAGGGGGGTCAGGGGGGATTTGCCTCCGACTCGGGGCCTTTGTTTCGGGCAGTCAAAATCAAACCTGATTAGGTACAATCTTCAGCCAGTTGTTTGTCCCTCCCCCTTCAAGGGGGAGGTTAGGAGGGGGATGGGGTGCTTTGATGCCGAAAAACCCATCCCCACCCCGGCCCTCCCCTTGAAGGGGAGGGGGTTTTGGGCAGTGGCTGAAGATTAGCACTAATCAGGAAATCAAATCCCCCTAAATCCCCCTTTGCCAAAGGGGGACTTTTCCATGCCAGCTGCGAGGTCACGTGCATAGAGTCGCAATTACCGGAATAGGCATCGTCTCCTGCCTCGGAAATACCGTCGAGTCCGTGGGAGCCGCGTTGAGGGAGGGACGCTCCGGCATCGTCTTCGACGAGGAGCGCCGAAAGCTCGGCTTCAGGAGCCCCCTGACCGGCGCCATCTCGGGCTTCGATCCCAGGGCGCTCCTCTCCAAGAAGCAGTGCAAGACCATGCCGGAGTTCGCCGTGCAGGCGCACGCCGCCGCGTTCGACGCGCTCGCCATGTCGGGGCTTTCCGAGCAGGAGGTGCAAAGCCCGGAGACAGGCCTCATCTTCGGCTGCGATTCCAGCTGCATCGCGGCGATCGAGCAGGTCGACCTGCTCCGGGAGCGCGGCGAGACCAAGCTGATCGGAAGCGGCCACGTCTTTCGCTCCATGACCTCCTGCATCACCATGAACCTGAACACCCTCTTCAAGACCGCCGGCGCCTGCTGGACCATCAGCTCCGCCTGCTCCAGCGGCGGCCACGCGGTGGGACAGGCGGCCGACCTGATAGCCTTCGGCCGCCAGGAAAGGGTGATCTGCGGAGGAGCCCAGGAGCTCAACTGGGAATCGATGTGCAGCTTCGACGCCCTGGGCGCCTTCTCGACCCGCCTGGACGACCCCGCCCGCGCCTCGCGCCCCTTTGACGCCGGCCGCGACGGGCTGGTGCCGAGCGGGGGGGCCGCGGCCATCGTGCTGGAGCGCTACGACCTGGCGGTCGCGCGCGGCGCCGCCATCCTGGGGGAGGTCGCCGCCTACGCCTTCTCCTCCGACGGCAGCCATATCTCGGTTCCGAGCCGGGAGGGGCTGCAGCGCGCCATGCGCAAGTCGATCTCCCTGGCCGGGATCACCGAGCGCGACATCGACTACATCTGCGCCCACGCGACCTCGACCCCGGCAGGGGACGCCGCCGAGGCGCGCAACATCTCCGCCGTTTTCGGTCCCAGGACCCCGCCGGTCTCCTCCCTGAAATCGATGACCGGCCACGAGCTCTGGATGTCCGGCGCCTCCCAGGTGGTCTATTCCACCATCATGGCGCAGCTCGGCTTCATCGCCCCCAACGCCAACTTCTGCGAGCCGGACGAGCACTCGGCGCATCTCAACATCGCGGCCCAGCGCATCGACCGCGCCCCCGAGCACGTCCTTTGCAACTCGGCCGGCTTTGGCGGCACCAACTCCTGCCTGGTGCTGAGGTTCGGCGGATGAGCTACGACTTCATCGTGATCGGAGCCGGCATCTCCGGGATCACCTCCGCCATCGCCCTGGCCCGAAACGGCTTCAGCGTGGCGCTTTTGGAAAAGGCGAACCGGAGCGCGCCGCTTTTGCGGGGCTTCTCGCGCCACGGGGTGCAGTTCGACACCGGCTTCCACTACGCCGGGGGGCTCAGCGCCGGAGCGCCGCTGGACATCTTCTTCCGCTACCTGGGGCTCTCCGACGCCATTACGAGCTTCCCCTTCGACGAGCGCGGCTTCGACATCTTCAGCTGCGAGGCCGAGCGCTTCGAGTTCCGTTTCCCGGCCGGTTTCCAGGCGATCCGCGACGAGCTCTGCGCGGCGTTCCCCCGGGAGCGCGCCGCCATCGAGAGCTACCTGGAACAGGTCCGTTCCATCTGCGCCAGCATGCCGTACCAGAACCTGGACGGGGCGATCGATTCGGAAAACGTGCTGCAGAGGGTCTTCGGCCCGACGCTCAAGGAAACCCTGGACCTCCTGACCCGGGACGCCCTGCTAAAAAGCTTGCTTTCCATGCATACCCTTTTGTATGGTGTCTCCAGCGACCAGGTCTCCTTCGCCCAGCACGCGGTCATCGTCGGCAACTATTACCAGTCGGCGCGCGGCATCCGCGGCGGCGGCCTGAGCCTCGCCCGGGCGTGCGACCTGCGCCTGAAAGAGCTCGGCGTCGAGCTCTTCTGCGGCAGCGAGGTGAGCGCCATAACGGTCGGCCCGGCGGGGGAATTCTCCGGGGTGCGGCTTGCCGGCGGCGAGACGCTGGCCGGGCGCGGCTGCATCGCCACCGTTCACCCGCGGCTGCTTCTCGACCTGGTCCCCGAAGCCTCCTTCCGCCCCAACTACCGCAGGAGGCTCGCGGCGCTGGAGGAGACCGTTTCCGCGTTTCTGACCTACGCCGTCTGCGACCGCCCCCTCCCCTCGCTTAGCGGGGTGAACCGGTTCCAGCTCCCGGACGCAGGCTCCATCCACCGGATCGGCAAGCGGCCGGTCGGGGAGGCGCCGCTCTACCTAAGCGGCGCCTACCGCGACGGCGAGGAGATTCCGAGCGGCTTCATAGGGATCTTCCCGGCGGCCTTCGCCGAGACCGCAGCCTGGGCGGGGTCGCAGTTCGGCAGGAGAACGGCGCAGTACCGCGATTTCAAGGGGGAGGCGCTGGAGCGGATGCGGCGCCAGATCGAGCGGCTCAATCCCGACCTCGCCGGGAGCATCGTCAACATCGAGGCTGCCACGCCGCTCACCGTCCGGCACTTCTGCGACTCCCCCGCCGGCGGCCTGTACGGGGTGAAACACATGGTGGGCCAGTACAACCCGCTCCCCTCCACCAGGATGAAGGGGCTCTACCTGGCGGGACAGGCGCTGGTCTCCCCCGGCGTCATGGGCGCCGTGATCTCGGGACTGCTCGCCTGCGGCACCGTGCTGGGGCACGAGCATATGAGAAAGGAACTGAAGGCATGCTGTTGAGAAGAGTCGTGATAACGGGGATGGGGGTGATCTCCCCCTTCGGCCGCGGGGTCGAGAGCCTGATGGCGGGGCTTCTGGAAGGAAGAAGCGGGGTGGTCGAGGTCCCGGCACTCGCCGAGATAACGGGGATGAGGACCCGGGTGGCGGCGCTGGCAACCGGGGTCGATCCCAAGGAGATCCCGAGGAAACACCGGCGCTCCATGTCGAACATGTCGGTCTACGCCACCCTCGCCTGCCAGGAGGCGGCAGGCCAGGCGGGGCTCGGCGAGGCGGAACTCGGCTCGGGGCGGCTCGGGGTCTCGATCGGCTCGACCACCGGGAGCCCGCAGACCATGCAGGAGTTCTTCCGGGATTTCAACTCCGACAACAGCCTGGAACGGATGAAATCGACCCTCTTCTTCCACATCATGAACCACAGCTGCGCCTCCAACGTGGCCCAGGCGCTCGGGATCACCGGCCGGATCCTGGCCCCCGCCGCAGCCTGCTCCACCAGCTGCCAGGCGGTCGGCTACGCGGCCGAGATGATCGCCGCGGGAAGGCAGGATTTCATGCTCTGCGGAGGGGCCGACGAATTCCACCCGCTCACCTCGGGGACCTTCGACATCATCAACGCCGCATCCACGGCCTTCAACGATGCGCCCAGCCGCACCCCGCGCCCCTTCGACCGGGAGCGCGACGGCATCGTCTGCGGCGAGGGGAGCGGCATCCTGCTCCTGGAATCGCTCGATTCGGCGCTTGAGCGGGGCGCCGCCATCCTCGCGGAGATCACCGGCTTCGCCACCAATTCGGACCCCGGCAGCATCGCCAACCCGAACGCCTCCGCCATCGCCCGATGCATGCGGCTGGCGCTGGCCGACGCCTGCCTGGAGCCGTCCCGGGTCGATTACCTGAACGCCCACGCCACGGCGACCGAGCAGGGGGACATCGCCGAGTGCCAGGCGATCTCGCAGCTCTTCGGCAGTACGGTTCCGGTGAGCAGCCTGAAGGGGCACCTGGGGCACGCCATGGCGGCCAGCGGCACCCTGGAGCTTGCCGCCTGCGTCGAGATGATCCGGCAGGGACTCCTGATCCCGACCCTGAACCTGGAGCACGTCGACCCGCTCTGCGCCGGGGTCGCCCACGTGCAGGGGATAACCAGGCGTCCCGTAGATACGGTACTGAAAAACAACTTTGCCTTGGGTGGCGTCAACTCATCCATTATTTTAAGGAGATACAAGTAATGACCGACCAGCAGATCGTAGAAAAGATCAACAGCTCCCTTGCGGAGGAGTTCGAATACGACCTCGGGGAGATGAGCCCCGAAACGACTCTTTTCGAGGACATGGGACTGGACAGCCTGGACGTCGTCGACCTGGTGATCGTGCTGGAGACCGCCTTCGGCATGAAGATCCGCGAGGAGGAGGCCATCCGCAAGATCCGCACCCTGGGCGACATCCACACCTTCGTGATAGCCAAGAAGCGGCAGACGGAGAACGCGTAGTCACGTGAGCAAAGGCACCAGCAATCATCGACGCCAGGCGATCGCCGGAACGCGCAACAGGATCCAAGCCTTACTGCTGAACCTGATGTTCTACCCGCTGATGGCCTTGTGGATCGGCGCCGGCATCGTCTGTTCCCCCCTCTGCCTGCTGATCTGGAAGCTTTGCACCGGATGGGATTGGGGGCGCATCGTCAGGCACCTGATCAGCATCCACGGCTACGGGCTCATCGTCATGGTCTCGCCCTGGATCCGTTTCCGGGGCGAGGGACTGGACCGGATAGAGCGCCCCTGCATCATGGTGGTGAACCATCTCTCCTTTTTCGACAGCTACTTCATGGCCGCCTTCCCCTTCCACGACATCATCTTCGCCGTCGGTGCCTGGCCCTTCAAGATGTACTGGTACACCTTTTTCATGAGGCTGGCCCGCTACCTCGACGTGGAGAACACCGCCTGGGACGAGGTGATCCGCACCTGCCAGGAATCGTTCGCGCAGCAGGGAACCGTCCTCTTCTTCCCCGAGGGGCACCGCAGCAGGAGCGGCGAGCTGCAGCCCTTCTACTCGGGGGCGTTTCGCCTCTCCAAGGAGACCGGGGTGCCGATCGTGCCGCTTTGCATCACCGGCACCGACACCATGCTCCCGCCGGGTCGCTCCTTCCTGCATCCGGCCCGGGTGCGGCTGAAGGCCCTCCCCCCGGTCGACCCGGCCTCCTTCCCCGGTCCCTCGGGTCACTTCGCCATGCGCCAGGAGGTGCGTGACCGTATCGCGCACGGCCTGAAGGAGATGCGGGGAGAGCCATGCTAGGGGAGATTGCCGAAACGGTGCGCCGGGACGCGGGGAAAGGCGCCCGACTCGCACGCCTCTCCTCCGGGGAGATCTCCCTCCGGCAGGACGAGCTCTTGCGCCGGCACATCCGCTATTGCGCCGCGCACTCCCCCTTCTACCGGGAGATGTTCGACCGGCTCCAGGTGGCGCCGGAGGAGCTGCGAGGGTTGAGCGACCTGGCAAGGCTCCCCTTCACCGAGAAGCGCGACCTGGAGAGCCGCCACGCCGACTTCCTCGCGCTGGGCGAGCGGGAGAGCGTCGATCTCTGCCTCACCTCGGGGACCACGGGGAAGCCGGTCGCCATGCTGCAGAGCGCCGCCGACCTGGAGCGGCTCGCCTACAACGAGGAAATCTCCTTTCGCGGCGCCGGATTCACCCGCGACGACCGGGTCCTGGTGGCCGCAGCCCTGGACCGCTGTTTCATGGCGGGGCTCGCCTACTTCCTGGGGCTGACCCGGATCGGCGCCACGGTGATCCGCGGCGGCTCCAGCGGCGCCGGCCTCCTCGCGGAGCTGGTCAAGAGCTGCCGCCCGAGCGCCATCGTCGGGGTCCCGTCGCTGATCCTCGCCGTCGGGGAAAGGCTGCAGCAGGACGGCATCGACCCCAGCGGACTTGGGATCACCCGGCTGGTCTGCATCGGGGAGCCGGTGCGCCGGCAGGACCTCCTCCTGTCGCCGCTGGGCGAGCGCCTGGAGAAGATCTGGAGCTCCCCGGTCTTCGGCACCTACGCCAGCACCGAGATGGCGACCTCCTTCACCGACTGCGGGGAGGGAGCGGGAGGGCATCTGCACCCGGACCTGATCGCGCTGGAGATCGTCGATGAGGAGGGGGCGCCGGTGCACCCCGGCTCCTTCGGCGAGGTGGTGGCCACCCCGCTCGGCGTCACCGGGATGCCTCTGCTTCGCTTCCGGACCGGCGACATCGCGACGCTGCACCTGGAGCCCTGCCCCTGCGGCAGGAACACCCCCCGGCTCGGTCCGGTGCTGGGGAGGAAGTCCCAGATGCTCAAATGCCGCGGCACCACCGTCTACCCCCCGGCGATCAGCGCCGTGCTGCAGGGGATCCCCGGGGTGCGCGGCCATTACATCGAGGCGCACGCCGAGTTCGCCCTCTCGGACCGGATCGAGGTCGTGGTGGGGAGCAGCGACGCCTCGCTCAGCGCAGATGCGGTTGCCGAAAGGATCGCCGCCGCCATCAGGGTCAAGCCCGAGGTGCGCATCGTGAACCCCGAGGAGATCGTCAGGATGACCATAAAGGACGACAAGCGGAAGCCGGTGACCTTCTTCGACCACCGGGAGGCTTGAAGGAAACCTATTCTCACTCCCTCAAACATCCCCCCCCCGGGAGGGAACTACCATTAAGTTAAGGGAGTTGACGCGTAGACGTGTAGGGTGGGCCCCGCCCACCAAACCTCAACCGACGGTGGGCTAGGCCCACCCTACGTGATCTGCGTGGCGCCACCTGTTAACTTAATGGCAGTGCCCCCGGAAGGGGGAGGAGCAAAAGCTGCATGGTTTGCGGAAACCTTCCGCAGGGTTCCCCCGTTGAACCCATATTTTAAATGTTTTGCCAGAAAAGGAATCTAAACATGTCCCAACGTCCCACCATAGTTTTGAACGGCAGTGACCTCACCGTGGAAGATATCGTCGCCATCGGCGTGGGCGACAAGCAGGTGGCGCTCGACCCGGCTGCCGTCGCACGCTGCCGGGCCAGCCGCGCCTTCCTCGAGGAGGAGGTCGCCGCGCGCCGCATCATCTACGGGGTCAACACCTCGTTCGGACCGATGTGCAACAAGATCATCGAGGACTCCGAGATCGAGGCGCTCCAGGTCAACCTGATCAGGAGCCACGCCGCGGGACTGGGCGATCCGCTCAAGCCGTACGTCTCGGTGGCCGTCATGGCGGTGCGCCTGAACACGCTGGTCAAGGGGTACTCGGGGGTGCGGGTCGAGCTCCTCGAATTCATGAAGGAGATGGTGAACCTGGGCGTCGCCCCCTACATCCCCGAGTGCGGCAGCGTCGGGGCCTCGGGCGACCTGATCCACCTGGCACACCTCTCCCTCACCATCATCGGCGAGGGGAAATCGTACTTCCGCGGCGAACTCTACGACACGGCGACACTCTTCGACAACCTCGACATCACCCCCATGACGCTGAGCTTCAAGGAGGGGATCGCCCTGATGAACGGCACCAGCGCCATGACGGCACTCGCCGCCTTCGCCCTGTTCGGCGCCAAGAAGCTCCTCAGGTTGAGCTGCGTCGCCGGCGCCTTCGCCCTGGAGATCTTCGGCGGCATCGACGACGCCTTCGACGAGGACCTGCACCTGGTCAAGCCGCACCCGGGACAGCTCCAGGTCGCCGAGACCATCAGGAATCTCTACGCCGGCTCCGGCAACATCACCCTCAGAAAGGACATGCACGAGCAGATCCGCGGCCAGCAGAACGAGGGACCGGTCTACGAGACCAGCATCAACGTGCAGGACGTCTACTCGATCCGCTGCACCCCGCAGATCCTGGCTCCGGTGGTCGAGGCGATCGAGGCCGCGACCCGCGTGGTGGAGACCGAGGCGAACTCGTCCAACGACAACCCGATCATCATCCCCGAGAAGAAGAAGATCATCCACGGCGGCAACTTCCACGGACAGAGCATCGGCTTCGCCATGGACTCGCTCTGCATGGCGATGGCGACCCTTTGCACCCTCTCCGAGCGCCGGACCAACAAGTTCCTGGACCGCAACCTGAACGAGGGTCTCCCCGAGTTCCTGATCCCCGGCACCCTCGGGTTGACCATGGGATTCATGGGGGCGCAGTACCTCGCCACCTCGACCACCGCGGAAAACCGCCAGCTCGCCAACCCGGTCAGCACCAACTCCATCTCCTGCAACGCCTCCAACCAGGACGTGGTCAGCATGGGGACGGTGGCCGCGAGAAAGGCGTTCAAGTCGGTCAGCAACGCCAAGCACGTGGTTACGCTGGAGATCCTGGCCGACCTGCAGGCGCTCTCATTCAGAAACGCCGACCGGCTCGGCACCGGGACCGGACGCATCTATGCAGTTCTGAACAAGGATTTCCAGGTTTACGACAACAAGCGGATCTTCCACGACGACCTGGTGAAATTCCGGAAGATCCTGTTCTCGAGCCAGATTTTCGACGACCTCCCGGTCTACTGGGGCTAAATTGCAGGGTGGGCCGTGCCCACCCCGGCGAGGCTGATGGTGGGCACGGCCCACCCTACGGTACGGTGACCATTTCATGAGCAGAGAGCTGACATTGCCGATGCCGGCAGAAAGATTCATCCCGCATCGCCCGCCGATGCGGCTGGTCGATACCCTGATCTCCTGGGCCGACGGAACCGCCGAGATCGAGGCCCGTCCCGGCGCCGACTGCATCCTGATCGGAGCCGACGGAGCTCTGGCCGAGGCGGCCCTGGTCGAGCTTCTGGCGCAGGGGTACGCGGTGGTCAAGGGGTACGACGACCTGCTGCAGGGGAAGGAGATCTCGGAAGGGTACCTGGTAGGGGTCCGGAAGTTCCAGATCGCCGGCCGGGCGCGTGCGGGCGAGCGGCTCCTGGTGCGGATCAGGACCGTGGGGAGCTTCGAGGGGTTTGCCGTCGCCGAGGGAGAGGTCGAGCGCAACGGGGAGATCATCGCCAGCGGCACCATCAAGCTCTGGATCGTGAACCAGGCGGCGGGAGGGCACGCATGAGAAGAGTCCTTCTCCTGATCGCCTGCGCCATGCTGGCCGCGGCACCCGGCGCCGCCCGGGCCGAAACGACGCCAGCCGGCTCCGCCGCGCTTTTCAGCTCCCTGGAGCGGAGCGCCGGGGGGGTGAACACCCTCTCCAGCGACTTCGTCCAGGAAAAACACCTGGGCATGTTCAAGACCGTGATGAGCTCCAAGGGGCGCTTCTACTTCGGCAAGCCGGACCGGCTGCGCTGGGAGCTGACCGCGCCGGTCGCCTCCGGGTTCGTCCTCAAGGGGGAAAAGGGGCGGCGCTGGCACGAGCGGACCGGCCGCAGCGAGAGCTTCCAGATCAGCCAGGAACCGGTGATGAAGCTCGTTTCCGACCAGCTCTTCGCCTGGGCCCGCGCCGATTTCAGCTGGCTCAAGAGCGAGTACCGCATCACCGTCCTGAACGAGTCGCCGGCCGCGCTCCGGCTGGAGCCCCGCTCCGCCGCGACCGCCGGTTTCCTGAGCCATCTGCTGATCAACTTCAGCGCCGACGGCAGGTACGTGAAGAGCGTCGAGGTGCACGAGAAGGACGGCGACTTCACCCGGATCAGGTTCGTCAACACCGCGGTGAACAAGCCGCTGCAGGCGGACCTCTTCTAGATGCCGGTCCCCTCCTTCACGCTGTTCGAGAGGCTGTACCGTTTTCTCAGCCGGCACCGCAGGGCGCTTTACGCGGTGACCCTGCTGGTGGTGGTGCTCGGCGCCTTCGCCGCCTCCAGGGCGCGCATCCAGGAAGACGTGGTGGCGATGCTCCCGGACGACGGCTCCAACGTGGACCGCGACTTCCGCCTGCTGCAGCTGGCCCCCTTCACCCGCAACGTGGTGATCACCCTGAAGGCCAAGGACGCCGGGGACCCCGGGGCGCTCACCGCGGCGGCCGACCGCCTGGCGCAGGCGCTCGCCGAGGGAGGCGCCGGAAAGGTGACCACCGGTCCCGCGGATCTCTCCGGCGGGCTGTTCGGCTGGCTCGGGAGCGCGCTGCCGAACCTTGCCACCGGCGACGATCTCGCCCGGCTGGAGGCGGCAAGCGCACCCGCCGAGGTGCGGGAAAGGCTGCGCCGAAGCTACCAGCGCCTGTTGTCCCCCGAGGGTTGGGCGCTCAAGGGGAGCATCCAGAGCGACCCCCTCTCCTTCTCCGCGATCGCGCTGGAGAAGATGCGCTTTCTGAACATGATCCCGAACATGCGCCTGGTGGAGAACCATTTCGTCTCCGCGGACGGCAGGAGCGCACTGATCCTGATCGAGAGCGCCACGCCGATGACGGACTCGGCCGCCTCCCGCGACCTGATGGACCGCATCGACCGGGCCGTCGCGTCGGGCGTTCCCGCGGGGATGAGCGCCACGGTGCTCTCCGGACACCGCTACACCCTGCTGAACGCGGAGACCATCAAGCGCGACCTCTACGTCGTGCTGACCCTGAGCGGCTTCGCGGTGCTCGCCATCTACCTCCTCTTTCTGAGGAGCTGGAGCGCCTTCTTCGTCTTCCTGGTCCCCTCCTCGATCCTGGTGGTCGCCTCGGGGGCGATAGCGCTCTCGCAGGGAAGCGTCTTCGCCGTGACCCTCGGCTTCGGCGGGGTCCTCCTGGGGATGGCCGACGAGTACGCCATGCTGATCTTCTTCTACTGCCGGCAGGGGGGGAAGGATCCCGGGACCATCACCGGCGAGGTGGCGCGCCCGGTGCTGTTCGGCGCCGCGGCGACCATGATCTCCTTCGGCGTGATGCTGATGTCGAGCCTGCCGGGGCAGCGGCAACTGGCGGTCTACAGCATGATCGGCATCGTCGCGGCGGTGCTCATCTCGCTCGTCGTGCTCCCCCACCTGATCAAGCCGGCGCCGCAAGGGACGCTCCCGCTCGGCAACCTGAACCCGGGGTGGCGGCTGCCGCGCCGGCCGGTGCTCGCGCTCTGGCTGGTGATCCTGGCCCTCTGCTCCTGGCAGGCGACCAAGGTCCGCTTCAACGGGGATCTGCGGGCGATCAACCTGGTTTCCCCGGAGCTGCGCCAGGCGGAAGAGGATCTCGCCAGGACCTGGGGGAACATGCGCGACAAGGCGCTGATCTTCGCCGAGGGGAGCGACCTGGAAAGCGCGCTCGGGGTGAACGACCGGCTCTTCGCCCGCATCTCGGGACGATTTGCCCCGGGCGAGCTGGTCAGCCTGGCACCGCTTCTGCCGAGCGCGGCAAGGCAAAAGGAGAACCGGGAGCGCTGGACGGCGTTCTGGGGAGAGGGGCGGGCTGAGCGGCTCGCCAGGGAACTGGCCCGCGAAGGGGACGCCCTCGGCTTCTCCGGGGCCGCCTTCGCCCCCTTTCTCGCCACCCTGACTGCGCCTGCTCCGGCCGCCACGGTCGAGGGGCTCAAGGAGGCCGGCCTGGGCGAACTGGTTGACTCGCTGGTGATCCGCTCCCCGGGGATGGTGCGGGTGCTGACCCTGGTACCGGACACCCCGCAGCTGGTCTCGGCGCTTTCCGAGGAATTGAAGGCGCTGCCGGGGGTGCACCTCGTGTCGCAGAGCCGTTTCGGCGACACCATGGGGGATGCCATCATACGCGACTTCAGCCGCTACATGGAGCTCACCTCGCTCTTCGTGCTGGTCCTGGTGGTCGCCCTGTTCAGGAAGCCGTCGCGCATCCTGCTGGTCCTGGTGCCGGTCGCCACCGGGCTCATCTGCATGTTCGGCATCATGGGGATGCTGGGGCTCGATTTCAACATCTTCAACATCGCGGCGACCATCCTGGTGATCGGCATCTGCGTCGACTACGGGATCTTCATGGTCTGCAGGCTGGCCGGGGAGTCCGATCCGGCGGCCAGCCGGGCCGTGCTGGTCTCGGGGCTGACCACGCTGGCAGGGCTGGGAGCGCTCGCCCTGGCCCGCCACCCCTCGATGCAGTCGATCGGCATCACGGTCCTGCTCGGGGTCGGCGCCGGGATACCCGCGGCGCTGCTGGTGATCCCGGCCCTCGGCAAAAAGGAGGCGCCATGAGGCGGCCGGCCCGTCTGCTTTTTCCATTGCTGCTCCTTCTGGTCAGCGCCTGCTCCACGGTCCCCTTCCCGGCCACGGAGCTGACCCCGGCGCCCCCCAGAACTGCCGCCGAGTTGAGCGGCGGACTCTGGAATTCGGGAAGCGGGAGCCTGCTGATCCGCCAGTCCGCCCTCTTCGAACTGAAGGGGATGCGGGTTCCGATCACTGGGATCATGAAGCTCGACCTGGCTACCCGGAGCGCCCGGCTGGTGGGGATGAACGACATGGGGGTGAAGCTCTACGACATCTCCGTGGATCCGGCTAAGAGCCGGGCGAACTTCGTGGTTCCTGAGCTCGCCGGCTACCCGGGCTTTACCGAGGCCGTGGCCCTCTCGGTGCGCCGGATCTTCCTGGAGCCGGTCCCGGCAGCCGACGACGCCCTGACGCTCTCCCGGAGCAGTTACCGGCTCAGCCGGGAGAGCGCTGACGCAACGCTCGGCTTCCTCTTCGGGGGAGCCCGGGCGCAGCTTCTGGAAAAGACCTGCCGCGGCAAAGGGTGCTCGTGGCGGGTCCGCTACTATCAATACCAACAACAGCAGGGGAACCTGTTCCCCGGCGGCATCGTGCTCGACGACGACCGGGCGGGGTACCGCCTGACCCTCTGGATTGAAAGCGTGGACAAGACCGATGAATAAACTCGAGCAGGAGATAGCCGCGGCGTCGCTTGGCACCGCAACGACCGACGACGCCGGGACCTTCCAGGGACGCTACCTGTTTCCTGAGAGCTTTTCCGGATTCACCGGGCATTTCCCGGAACATCCGATCCTCCCCGCCATCGTGGAGATCATGACCGTGGTCTCGCTGGTAAGCGAGCAGGCCGGATACCGGCAGCGCCTGGTCGGGGTGGAGGACGCAAAATTTCTCACCCCGGTCCGCCCGAACCAGGAGCTCCTGGTCCGCTGCCGGCCGCGCAGCGTGAAGGGGAAGCTCCTCTTCGACGCGCAGCTCTCGGTGGCGGGGATCACCACGGCGAGCCTGCTGATCGAGCTTGCCTGCGCCAGGGAGCTGCCGTGAGCCGCGCCTATTTTCCGGCAGTTATAGACGCACCGGCGCCGCTTCGGGTCCTGGTCGAGCGACAGGTCCGTTTCGAGGAGGTCGACCCGCTCAACATCGTCTGGCACGGGCGCTATCCGAGTTTCTTCGAGGACGCGCGGGTCGCCTTCGGGGAGAAGTTCGGCATCGGCTACCTCGACTGCTACGAGCGCGGCATCCTGACCCCGATCAAGAAGATGCACGTCGACTACTTCCGTCCCCTGCGCTTTCCGGAGCGTTTCAGCATCGAGGGGATACTGCACTGGAGCCAGGCCGCGCGCCTGAACTTCGAGTTCATCGTCAGGAACCTGGCGGGAGAGGTCACCACCACCGGCTACACGGTGCAGATGATGCTCGACACCGAGCATAACATCATGCTGATACCGCCGCCGTTCGTGCGCGACTTCCTGGAGCGCTGGAAAGAGGGAGAGTTGAGAGTCCCCCCTCTCCCTATTCGGTAACGCTGGGTACGGCAGGAAGTCCCCCTTTGAAAAAGGGGGATTTAGGGGGATTTGCAGCAGTAGGTCGGGTTAGCCCAAAGGGCGTAACCCGACGTGCAGATGCGGCAGGAAGGAGGGTGTCGGGTTACGCTGCGCTAACCCGACCTACGCAGATGAAATTGGCGGGATGCAGGTAGAGGCAATGATTTTGGAAAGAGGGAGAAATCCGATGAGAGAGGTCTGCATCAGCGCAGCACACGCGGTCACCGGCCTGGGTCCCGACCTGGAGAGCCTGTGGCGCGGGGTGCTGGCGGGGGAGAGCGCGATACGCCCGCTGGAGCGCTTTGCCACCGGCCGCTACCTCTCGGCCAACGCCTCCTGGATCGAGGGGCTCGACTGCAAAAACGGCCGCTCCGGCATCTACCCGCTCCTGGAGCGCCTTTTCAACGGTTTCGGACCGGTCCCCGCCGACGCGGCGCTCCTCACGGCGAGCACCAAAGGGTGCGTCGACGTCATGGAAGCGCTGAACGGCGGGGGTGCGGGCGACCCGGCAGAGCTGCCGATGGCCAAACCGCTCTCCTGGATCGCCGGCAGGTTCGGCCTCGCCTCCCCCGGCATCAACATCAACGCGGCCTGCGCCTCGTCGACCATTGCGGTGGCGCGCGCCGCCTCCCTGATCGCCGCCGGGAGGCGCGAGGCGGTGCTGGTGGTCTGCATGGACCTGGTGAGCGAATTCGTCTTCTCCGGCTTTTCGGCGCTGCAGGCCCTCTCTCCGGAGCTCTGCCGCCCCTTCGACCGCAACCGCAACGGCCTCACCCTAGGTGAGGGGGGTGCGGCGCTTCTTCTGATGAGCCGGGACCGGGCGCGCCGCGAGCGACGCCCGGAGCTGGGACTGGTGGCAGGCTGGGGGGCCGCAAACGACGCCACCCACATCACGGCGCCCGCCCGGGACGGCTGCGGCCTGGTCCAGTCGGTGCGCCAGGCGCTCGACAGGGCGCGGATCGCCCCCGAGAGCATCGCCGCCATCAGCGCCCACGGCACCGCGACCCCCTACAACGACCAGATGGAACTGACCGCGTTCCGCGCCCTGTTCGGAGAGCGTCCGCTTCCGATGCACTCGGTCAAGGGATCGATCGGCCACACCCTGGGTGCCGCCGGCGGGATCGAGGTAGCACTCGGGCTCAAGTGCCTGGAGCGGGGCGTCCTGCCGGCAACGGTCGGCATGCTGGAACCCGAGGAAGCGGGCGCGGGTTTTCTGAGCCGCTCGGCGCAGCCGATCGAGGGCTCCTATCTGTTGAGCACCAATTCCGGTTTCGGCGGCGTCAACGCGGCGCTGATCCTCAGCCGGGGGGAGGGTTGATGGAGGCATCCGTCATCGGCATCGGCTGGGTCACCGGAGCGGGGTTTGGCTGGGGTGGTCAGGGGGGCGACTGCGTCTTCAGCGACCTGCCGCTGCCGCAGCTCGCGCGCAAGGACGTTTTCCCCGAGCCGAACCAGCGCTTCGGCCGCATGTCCGACTACTCGAAGCTCGGGCTTGCCGCCCTGGCCTTTGCCCTGCGCGATGCGGGGCTGGAGGCGTGGAGCGCCAAGCGGGCCATCGGGGTGGTCGCCGCCACCAGGCTCGGCTGCCTCGCCACCGATCTTGATTACCACAGGACCGTGCTGCTGCAGGGAGGGGGGCTTGCCAGCCCGAACCTCTTCGCCTACACGCTCGCCAACTGCTTTCTGGGCGACGCGGCCATCCAGTTCGGACTGACCGGCTCCTCGGTCGCCATCAACGAGGGGCGGGAAGGGGTCGATGCGGTGAGGATCGCCCTGGAAGATCTCGCCATGGGTGAGGCCGACACCATCGTCGCGGGGATCTGCGACCTCGCGGTGCCGCAGGGGTATGCGGGAGCGCTGCGGCTCCTGCCGGGGGCGGCTTTCCTGGTGCTGACTGCGGCGACTGCTGGAGCACAAAGTCTCCAGGCTGCTGCCGACGCTGCTAAATCCCCCCCCACCCCCCTTTTTCAAAGAGGGGAGAGTTGTGGCGCAGCCGGCTATGGCACCGTTTCGCTGGCCGACGACGGCGTCCTCCTTTTTAACGGCTCAGCCGTCGGGAGCCTGGTCGAGCTGGTGCAGACCGCCCTGGCTGGGCGGCAGATAAAGTAGTCCCCCCCTCCCCCAGCCCCTCCCACAAGGGGAGGGGGGCTCTTCCTGATGGGAGAGGGCCAGGGAGCACTGCCATTAAGTTAAGGTCAGTGCTAGTTTCGTGCATGCTGCAGAAGCCCCCTCTCCCTTGATGGGAGAGGGTTGGGGAGAGGGGGGAGCATATGGAAGAAGTTGATTTCCCTGCCGAGTGATGCCGGCGGCCGATGGCTGCCGGGTGAAGATTGCCGCTAAACACAGGCTCCACTGGAGCCCAAGGAAACCGCTCATGAACATGATCCTGATCTACCCAAGCTGGCCCAAACTCGACCGTCAGACCGAATTCCACCTCCCCCCCCACGGTCCCGTGGTCTTCGCGGCCTGCGTCCCGCCGGAGGTGGATCTCCAGTTCATCGACGAGAACCTGGAGCGGATCGACTTCGACGCCTCCTACGACCTGGTCAGCATCTCGGTCATGCTCACCTGCCAGCTGCCGCGCGCCTTCGAGATCGCGGCCGAGTACCGAAAACGCGGCGTCCCGGTCATCTTCGGCGGCATCGCGACCATGCTGCACGCGGAAGAGGTCGCTCTCCACGCGGACTCGGTGTTCCTGGGGGAGGCGGAGGGTCGCTTCGCCGGCGTCCTGGACGACTTCAAGGCCGGCAGGATGAAAAAGCTCTACAACTACATGGACAACCCGCCCCACGAGGGGCTGATCGGCACCGCACGCCGGGAGATCCTGAACCGGGAGCTCTACAACTACCGCGGCGTGCAGATGCTCGACCTGGTGCACGCGTCGCGCGGCTGCAAGTTCGACTGCTTCCCCTGCTGCACCGGCTTCCTGGGCGGCAAGAGCTTCCGCCCCCGCCCGATCGACCAGGTGATCGAGGAGATGGAGGCGATCCGCAACAACCGCATGTTCATCGTGGACAACTCGCTGGCCCAGGACCGCCAGTGGCTGATCGACCTGTTCAGCGCCATGGCGCCCCTGAAGAAGAAATGGGTCTCCCACCCGATCATGGACGACGACAAGATCCTGAAGCTGGCCGCCGACGCCGGCGCCTGGTACGTCTACCAGGCGGTGTTCGACACCTCGGACGTGATCCGAAACCGCATCAAGCGCCTGAAGGATCACGGCATCGGCGTGGAGGGGACCATTCTGCTCGGGACCGACGAGCAGGACGAGGATTACATCAAGCGCCTGGTCGACTTCCTCCTGGAGGTCGAGCTGGACGTGGCGGAATTCACCATCATGACCCCGTTCCCGCACTCCCCGTGCCGCACCCAGCTTGAGAACGAGGGACGACTTTTGAGCAGCAACTGGAAGGAGTACTCGGCCGACAAGGTGGTGTTCCAGCCCAAGCTCATGACACCCGAGAAGCTCCAGGAGATGTATCACTACGCCTGGGACACCTTCTACGCCGGCGGCGGGCACCAGCTCAAGATGGGGAACCTCTTCAAGAACGTGATCCGGCGCGAGATGGAGGACGAGACCTACTACCGTTACAACCCGCGCCGCAAGCGCTCCTTCAACAAGGCCAAAAGCGAGCAATGAAAAAGATCCTGCTGGTCTCCTCGAACGTAACGACGGAGCCGTACCCGGTCTATCCGCTCGGCCTTGCCGTAATCTCAGCGGCACTTGGCGCTGACGGGCACGAGCTGGAACAGTTCGATTTCCTCGCCTCGGGGGAGTCCGAGGAGAGCCTGCGCCGGCGCGTCGCCGCCTTCGCCCCCGATTACGTCTGCCTGTCGGTCCGCAATCTGGACAACTGCGACTCGCTGAGCGCCACCGGTTATCCGGCCATCGCCAAGCGGCTGGTGGAGGTGATCCGCGAGGAGTCCCGGGCGCCGGTCATCGTAGGAGGTCCCGCGTTCTCCATCATGCCGGAGGAGCTCCTGGCCTACACCGGCGCCGACTACGGCGTCGTCGGTGAAGGAGAGCGCCTGGTCCGCGACCTGGTCCGCGACCTCTCGCAAGGGGCGACGCCGCCAAGGCTTCTGCGCGGCGAGCGGCTGCTCAACGGAAACGAGATGGCGTCGCCGCTCTACAGCGACGAGCTGATCGGCTTCTACCTGGAACGAAGCGGCATGATCAACCTGCAGACCAAGCGCGGCTGCCCGCACGGCTGCATCTACTGCAGCTATCCCGCCCTGGAGGGAGAGCTCTACCGCTGCCGTGATGCCCGGGCTGTGGTGGACGACCTGGAGCGGATCAAGACAGACCACGGGGTCGACAGCTTCTTTTTCACCGACTCCGTCTTCAACGACGGCGACGGCCACTACCTGGAAGTGGTCGAGGAGATCATCCGGCGCGAGCTCTCCATCCGCTGGTGCTGCTACATGCGCCCGGAGGGGGTGGAGAGGCGGGAGATCGCCCTCATGAAACGGGCGGGACTCTATGCGGCCGAACTCGGCACCGATGCGGCGAGCGACACCACGCTCCGCTCGCTGGGGAAGGGTTTCAAGTTTCGGGACGCCTTGCAGGCGAACCGGGCCTGCGTCGCCGAGAGGCTGCCGTGCGCCCATTTCGTCATGTTCGGCGGACCGGGCGAGACCATGGCAACCGTAGCCGAAGGGCTGGCAAACCTGGAGCAGCTGGAGCACACCGTCGTCTTCGCCTTCTCCGGGATCAGGATCCTCCCCGGCACCCCGCTTCTGGCGCTCGCCGTCCGGGACGGGTTGCTTGCCGAGGGGGCCGAGCTGCGCGAGCCGGCCTACTACCTCTCCCCCGAGGTGGACGTGGAGGAGATGAACGAGATGATCAGCGCCTCCTTCAGGAACCGGCGCGACCGGGTCTTCCCGCCGGCCGAGGGGCAGAAGCGGCTCTCGATCATGCACCGTTTCGGCTATCGCGGCCTGCTCTGGGACACCTTGATCAAGTTCCCCAAGGGGTGACTGGTCAAGCCGCCCCTCTCCCTAACCCTCTCCCACGAGGGGAGAGGGGACTTTAAACCTAACCCTTTTCCACGAGGGGAGAGGGGACTTTAAACCTAACCCTTTTCCACGAGGGGAGAGGGGACTTTAAACCTAACCCTCTTCCACGAGGGGGAGGGGACTTTAAACCTAACCCTCTTCCACGAGGAAGGGGACTTTAAACCTAACCCTCTTCCACGAGGGGAGAGGGGACTTTAAACCTGCCTTTCGCCCCCCTCCCTTGATGGGAGGGGCTGGGGGAGGGTGACAAGCCGCGTAAACCGTCTTAGAGAAGGATCATCATGCTGAACGACAAGAAAATCCTCCTGGTGCATCCGCTGGGGTACCGGGCTGACGCGGCCGGCCATGATATCTCCCGCATCGCCAATATCATGCCGCCGCTGGGGCTTGCCAGCATCGCGGCCTATCTGGAGCAGCGCGGCACCTCGGCCGATATCATCGACTGCTACGCGCGCCCCGACTCGGACCGGGCCATCCGCGACTACCTGCTGGCGGAAAAGCCCGCCTTCATCGGCTTCAGCTGCACCACCTCCAGCTTCCTCGACGGGATCAGGATCGCGCAGATGGCGCGCCAGGCGGTTCCCGGCATCAAGACGGTCTTCGGCGGCCCGCACGTCTCGGCGCTCAAGGAGCAGCTCTTCCCGAACTACCCAGCCATGGACTTCTCCGTGATCGGCGAGGGGGAGCAGACCATGGCGGAGCTGATGGCCATGGGACGCGACGACGCCGCGTCGGTCAAGGGGATCATCTACCGCAAAGGATCGCAGGTGTGCTTCACCGGCCACCGCGACCAGGCGCTGGTGCTGGACGATCTCCCCTTTCCGGCCTACGAGAAGCTGGCGGGATTCCCCAACTCCTACATGCTCCCGATCTTCAACTACCCGCAGACGCCTAACACGAGCTGCATCTCCAGCCGGGGCTGCCCCTACGCCTGCAGCTACTGCGACCGTTCCGTGTTTCGCCGCAGCTTCCGCTACAACTCGGCGGGGTACCTCTACGAGCATCTGCGCTACCTGAGGGAGCGCTTCGGCGTCCGGCACATCAACTTCTACGACGACCAGTTCACCTTCAACCGGCAGCGGGTCGAGGAGTTCACCGGGATGATGATCGACCGGCCGCTCGGCATGACCTTCAACTGCGCGGTGCGGGCGGAGCACATCGACCGCGAGCTGCTGACCCGGATGAAGAGCGCCGGCTGCTGGATGATGAGCCTCGGCATCGAGACCGGCGACGAGGAGCTCCTGGCGCAGCACCGCCAGAACGCCGACCTGGACCACCTGGCGCAAAAGATCCGGATGATCAAGGACGCCGGGCTCAGGACCAAGGGGCTCCTCATGATGGGGCTTCCGGGCGAGACCGAGGAGAGCATCCGCCGCAGCATGAAATACGTCTTCTCGCTCCCGATCGACGACTTCAACCTGGCCAAGTTCACCCCGTTTCCGGGTTCTCCGATCTACGAGAACATCCATGAGCTGGGCGAGTTCGAGGAGGACTGGGAGAAGATGGACTGCATGAACTTCCTTTTCGTCACCAAGGGGATGACGCGGGAGCGTCTGGAGGAGCTGTTCCAGGAGTTCTACCGGAACCACTTCAAGCGCCCCAAGGTGCTCTGGGGCTATGTCACCATGCTCTGGCGCTCCCCGGACAGCTGGCTCCGTTTTTTCCGCAACTTCGCCAGTTTCATGAAATTCACCCGGACCACCACGCGCCTGATGGAGAAGGAGAACTAACGCTGCAACGCACCGGAGAAGGTACATACCAGGGCGGCCCGCAGCAGGGCGAGAGGGGACCGGGGGGCGGGCGGCAGTGGAACAGCCGCAGTCTGGGGAGCGGCTGGCAGCACGATGTCTTCTACACCCTGATCCGGCTCGGCGGCCGGCACGGGGCCTACGCGCTGCTTCTGTTCGTGGTGCTCTATTACACCCTGTTCAAGCCGTCGGTGAGGGCGCGCTCCAGCCATTACCTGAAACGGCGCTTCCCGCGGCGCACTCCGCTCATGAGGGTTTGGGACAGCTACCGGTTGAACCTCGGCATCGGCCGGGTCCTGGTCGACCGTGCCGTGCTCGGCATTCTGGGGCCGGAGAGCCTCAAGGTGGATCTGGCGGGACGCCAGGATCTCGCGGGGCTTTTGGCCGAGGGGCGCGGGCTGGTGCTGGTCACCGCCCATGTCGGCTGCTGGCAGCTCGCCATGGCCAGTCTGAGCGTCCTCGACACCCGGATCAATCTGCTCATGCACCGGGAGGAGGGGGATCTGGACCGGCAATTTTTCGAGCACGGCGGCAAAAGGGCACCATACGGGATCATCGATCCGGCCGGGTATCTGGGCGGCGCGCTCGAGATGCTTCAGGTCTTGAAACATGGCGAGGTCCTCTGTATTATGGGTGACCGTGTCATGGGGGGGGAAGGAGGCACCGTGGGCGTCGATTTTCTCGGCGAGCCGGTCGAGCTCCCGTTCAGTCCCTACAAGCTCGCGTCGGCGACCGGTGCCCCCGTGGCGGTGATTTTTCCCTACCGGAGCGCCGAGGGAGCCTACGCGCTGCAGGTGGCGCGGGTGATCCGGGTGCCGGAACAGCTGGGGAGGAAGGCATCGGCGTACCGCCCCTTCGCCGCAGAGTTTGCCCAGGCGCTGGAGCAGTTCGTGGCCGAACATCCGTACCAGTTCTTCAATTTTTTCGACATGTGGGCCCCGGCTACCCCCGGGGCACCGAAGTCGAAAGGCTGAACCTCCTTTGACGGGAGGGGGTCGAGGGGGCACTGCCATTAAGTTAACAGGTGGCGCCATGCAGATCATGTAGGGTGGGCCTAGCCCACCGTCGGTTGAGGTTTGGTGGGCGGGGCCCACCCTACCCGTCTCCAGCAACCTGCTTACTTCTATAAGTTTCCTGATTAGCGCTGATCTTCCGCTGCTCAGGTCCCTCCCCCTTCAAGGGGGAGGTCAGGAGGGGGAGGGGGGTGTTTTTGCACCGGAGCTAGCCCCATCCCCACCCCAACCCTCCCCTTGAAGGGGAGGGAGTTTTTTCAGCGGAAGATCAGCGCTAATCAGTATAAGTTTTGACATCGCTTTTCATCCCCTCGCCCTCCGGGAGAGGGTTAGGGTGAGGGAGCTGCAACTAACCGCAATCCTTCCAATATCAGATCCATCTTTCACAGGAGCCGTTGCCATGGATACCAAGGATAAACTGAAGAAAATTCTCGTCGAAGACCTCAACCTCGAAGAACTGACCCCTGAGGAGATCGACGACAACGCCCCGCTCTTCGGCGAAGGGCTCGGCCTCGACTCGCTCGATGCGGTGGAGCTCGTGGTGCTGGTGCAAAAGCATTTCGGCCTTGAGATCAAGGACATGGAGGAAGGGCGGACCGCCTTCCAGTCGGTGAGCGCTCTGGCATCCTACATCGACGGACGCCTGGCCGCGGCATGACGCACCCCTGGCCTGTCGCCATAACCGGTCTGGGGTGCATCTGCGCCGCCGGGACGAACCTCGACGCCTGCATGGAATCGCTCTACGGCGGCAGACGGGCTCCGGCTCCCTCTTTGCGCTTCAGCAGCAACCATCCGACCCGTTTTCCGGTCTTCGAGGTGCCCGACTTCAGCGAGCCGCCGGAACTGCTTCGGACCAGTGCGCTCGGCCTGCACGCGGCGCGGGAGGCGATAGCTGACGCCGGAGTGGACCTGGAGACGCTGCGCTCGCTGCGCGTCGGTGTCTGCGTCGGGACCACGGTCGGAAGTGCCATGAACAACGAGCAGTTCTGCCGCGACTACCGGGCCGGGCTCGACCCCGATCTCGCCCCGATCGAGCGCATCCTGCGCAGCAATCCGGCCGCGGCCATCGCGCGCGAGTTCGGACTCACCGGCCCCTGCCAGACCGTGGTCAACGCCTGCGCCTCCGGTACCGACGCGGTCGGCCTGGCCGCCTCCTGGATCAGGGGCGGCGTCTGCGACATGGTCATTGCCGGCGGCGCCGACGAACTGGGCAGGATCACCTACAACGGCTTCATCTCGCTGATGATCACCGACGACTCCCCCTGCAAGCCATTCGACAGGGAGCGCAAGGGGCTCAACCTGGGCGAAGGCGCGGCCATGCTGATCCTGGAATCGGAGCAGCTGCGCAGCGGGCGCGCCAAGAACGCCCGTTCCTTCCTGCTCGGCTACGGTTCCGCCTGCGACGCCCACCACCTCACCGCTCCCAAACCGGACGGCGAAGGGCTTCGCTACGCCATCGCCGAAGCGCTCTCCTGCAGCGACACCCCCGCCGAAGAGATCGCCTTCGTCAACGCGCACGGCACCGGCACCCCCGATAACGACCGCGTCGAAAGCAGGGTGCTGGCCGACGTGCTCCCGGGGGTCCCGTTCCTCTCCACCAAGGGATACACCGGACACACGCTGGGAGCGGCGGGCGCCATCGAGGCGGCCTTCACGGTCGCCTGCCTGGAGCGCGGCATGGTCCCGGGGAATGCGGGATTTGCAACACCCGACCCGGAGCTGGGGGGGACGCCGGTGCAGGGATGCAGCAAGATCGAGGGAACCGTCGCCCTTTCCGAATCGCTCGCCTTCGGCGGCAACAACTCAGTCATACTACTTGGCAAAAGAGGCACGGCATGATGCGGATGGCGGTAAAGGGTATCGGCGTTACCGGCGGATTCGGCACCGGCGTGGCCGATCTGGTGGCCGCGCTGAAAAGCGGCGTCAGCCGGATGGACGGGATCACGGTGCCGTCGGCGCAGGGACCGTTGCAGCTCCCCGCGTTCCGGGCGGCCACCGAGCGGCTCGAGGAGTTCGCGCCGAAGCGCACCCTGCGCAGGATCGACCACTACTCGAAGATGGGGCTCCTCGGCGCCTACCTGGCGCTTCAGGACGGCGGCCTGCTCGACTCCGACCTGAGCCGGCTCGGGGTCGTCGTTGCCAGCGGCTACGGCGCGACCGCCACCACTTTCGCCTTTCTCGACTCCATCATCGCCGACGGCGACATCTGCGCCTCGCCGACCCACTTCGCCAATTCGGTGCACAATTCCGCCGCCGCCAACATCTCCATCATGCTCGGCGCCAAAGGTCCCAGCCTCACCGTGAGCCAGTTCGACATGTCCGTTCCTTCCGCCCTCGTGAGCGCCCGCCAGTGGCTGGCGGAAGGAAGGGTCGATGCCGTGCTGTTCGGGGCGATCGACGAGCTTTCCGACCTGATCGGTTACCTCTGGCACCGCCAGCGCGGTCCCCAGAGCGGCGGCTCCATCTTGCCGCTGCAGGTTGATCGAGAGAGTTCCGTTGTCGGAGAAGGCGCCGCATTTTTGCTGCTCACCCGAGATGACGGTGGTAAAGGATACTGCGCGATCGATGGAATCGAAACGGGGAGCCTGTATCAGGGAGAGCTCTCGTTGCCAGGCGATGCGCTGATGCTGTTGGGTGCCGACGGCCGCAGCGAGCTGGGAGCCCGCTACCGGGCCATGGTACCGAGCCGCTCTCGCGTCGCCTGCTATGCGCCCATCTATGGCAGCATGCCCGCCGCTTCCGGCTTCGACCTCGCTTGCGCCGCGCTCATCCTGCAGGGGGGCACCGCCTTCCCGATCACCGGCGCCGCCGGCTGCGATATGGGCGGGAGACCGGTGGAGCTGGAGACCGAGCGGATTTGCGCAGTGAGGCTGGCCGAGGCGAACGAGTACTCGGCGATCACCATGTCAAGGCTGTAGGGTAGTGCCTCTCTCTCCCCCCTTTGACAAAGGGGGGTCGGGGGGGATTTGGTTGTTGCAGGCGGCTACTGATATGCAGATGGCAACTGAGCACCCTCCCCCAGCCCCTCCCATAAAGGGAGGGGGGTTATAGTCCTATCTCCCATAAAGGGAGGGGGGTTATAGTCCTATCTCCCATAAAGGGAGGGGGCTAATTGTCCCCTCTCCCCTCATGGGCGGGCCGCCTATAGTCCCCTCTCCCCTGGTGGGAGAGGGCTAGGGAGAGGGGGGAAATCCACAGCTGCTCGCGAAAGGACTTGCTCATGATGCTTCCTGGAAGAGCACTCCGGCTACTTGACTGCACAATTTTGATTGCGCTGGTCTCGCTCATGGAACCCATCGCAGCGCCTCCCTGCGCTGCAGCTTCCAGCGCGCCGCTGACCGTTGCGACCCGGGCTGTACCCGTTGAACAAGAGGGTGCCGGACCTCAAACCAACCAGGGCCTCAACGAGGAAACGCCGCTTCCCGACCAGTACGGCGTGTCAGCCGAGTACGGCTACACCTTCGACCCGGGCCAAGACATTACCTTTCTGCTGGCCAGGGTCTTTGCCATCTACGACTACGGCACCGTCTGGCGGCAGGACCGCCCCAAGGCCCTGAGGTTCAAGGTGGAGGGGGCGATAGGTAGCACCCTCACCCCGAGAACCGATCTCATGGTGTCGGCGAACATGCTCGCCCTCTATTATCCCGGCAGGCTGACAGGCCGCTCGCTTCGCCCCTACCTGGAGGGGGGTATCGGGGTGATATACACCGAGTTTCGGGTTAAGGGACAGGAATATCATTTTAACTTCAACCCGCTGCTTGGTGTTGGATGCGAGCTGCCACAGCAAAACGGCAGGAACCCGTTTGCCGCGATCCGCCTGCATCATCTCTCAAACGCCGGTATCGGCCCTGACAACCGGGGCGTGAATTCGGTCGAGTTGCAGGTAGGACGTTATTTCTAACAACATGTGGATGAGTAGTGCATCCCTACTCCCCCCTTTGAAAAAGGGGGGTCGGGGGGGATTTGCCCCACTTGGCCAACTGGTCCGAGAGTGCAGCATCGTTGAAATCCCCCTAAATCCCCCTTTGAAAAAGGGGACTTTTTGAAGCTCAGCTCACCGCTACTCAAAGGTATCCGGAGCGACCATGCAGAAAAACGAAGTCCCACAGGACGAGGCGCTGTTTGAAGGGATGAGCGAGGTCTGTTACGCCGTGGACGAGTCCGGGCGCTACGTGCTCGCCGAGAGTGCCGGCTGGGAGCCCGCCAACATCGCCAACATGCAGGCATGGGAAGTCATCCGTGCCGATATTGCAGCGGTGCTCGCAAAGGTGCGCGCCGGAGAAGTGAGCCCGCTCGCCTACCACATGGTTCGGCACCAGATGGACGCCAAACTCCTCGCCGGTTATGCCGGGCTGTTCGGCTGGCAGGTGAGCAGGCACATGAAGCCCGGGCCGTTTCGCAAGCTTAATCCGGCGCAGCTTGAGCGCTACGCCAGCATCCTGAAGACCTCGGTCGCGGAACTCTGCCGGGTCCCGGCGACGGATTAACAAATCCCCGCGCTGTCGACTTGCTAACCGATTGTCACGCGTCTATCACTCCTCCCCCCGGAGGGGGGAGGCTGGGAGGCTGGGAGGGGGGGGGAGTCTGCGGCTTCTGCAAAGAAAGGACGGGGTTCCCCCTCCCTAACCCTCCCCCTCCGGGGGCGGGAACTGGCAGGCGATCGATACTGCGTGAGGGGAACCGTAGCCTTCCCATCCCTCAGCACACATAATGAAACAAGGACCTTACGTGACTCTGGTATTCCCTCACCGCCAAACTGCACATTGCGAAAGCGGCGTCATCGCCAATCTCGCCACCTATCACGGGTTCCCCATGTCCGAAGCGATGGCCTTCGGCATCGGCGGAGGGCTCTTCTTCGGTTATCTCCCGTTCATCAGGATCAACGGACTCCCCCTCACCACTTTCCGCACTACCCCGGGAAGCATCTTCAACCGGGTGACCAAGAGGCTCGGCATCGGCGTTGAGCGCAGCTCCTTCAAGCATGAGGGGCCCGCCATGGCGGAACTGGACCGGCAACTTGCGCGGGGGATACCGGTCGGCATGCAGACCGGGGTCTACTGGCTCCCCTACTTCCCGCCGGCGCTGCGCTTCCATTTCAATGCCCACAACCTGGTGGCCTACGGCAAGAGGGGGTCCGACTACCTCATTAGCGACCCCGTGCTCGGCGAACCGGTGCTCTGTGCGGCCGAGGACCTGGCACGTGCCCGTTTCGCGCAGGGGGCGCTCGCCCCGAAGGGGAAGATGTACTGCATCACCAGCGTCCCGAAGCAGCTCGACCTGGCGCCCGCGGTCCGGCAGGGAATTCGCGAAGTCTGCCGGTTCATGCTGTCGGTGCCGTTCCCGCTGATAGGGACCCGGGGCATACGCTACCTGGCAAACCAGGTGGAACGCTGGCCGGCGAAGCTTGGGGACCGGCGGGCGATACTTTATCTCGGCAATTTGATCCGGATGCAGGAAGAGATCGGCACCGGCGGTGGCGGGTTCCGCTTCATCTTTGCGGCCTTTCTGCAGGAAGCGGCGGAGGTACTGGGAGATAAGCGGTTCCTGGAGCTGTCGCAACGGATGACGGCGATTGGCGATCTCTGGCGCGAGTTCGCCGTTGCGGGCGCCAGACATTGCAAGGGACGCTCCGGAGAGGGTGAGAACTTCGGGGATCTTGCGCAGATCCTGCGCCGTTGCGCAGAGCAGGAGCATGCGCTTTTTAGCGAGCTTTCCACGGTGGTGCGGGAACGCTGATTGTCTGATGGGGTAGTCGTGACAGCCCTCGCCCGAGGTCAAGCATACGAGGTGACGTATCGTTCAGAGCAGCTTCATTCATGACCGACAGATAGAGCCAGCTTCTGCGGAGAGCGCCGGCGATATCGTGCTGCAGGTCGAGCAGTTGGTGAAGGTCTATCGTGGCGCCACGGGCCCCGCGGTCAACGGCCTCTCTTTCAGCGTCCGCTCCGGCGAAATCTTCGGCCTGCTGGGTCCCAATGGCGCCGGAAAAACGACCGCCATTTCCATCATCTGCACCCTGCTCCGGCAGACCAGCGGCAGGGTCATGCTCTGCTCGCAGGACACGACGCTGAACGCTTCCGGCGTGCGCGCCCTGTTCGGTCTCGCCCCGCAGGATATCGCCCTCTACCCGAGTCTAAGCGCCCGGGAAAACCTCAGCTATTTCGGCAGGCTCTACGGCCTCAGGCGAGGTCCGCTCTCCAACCGGATCGAGGAATGCCTGTCGCTGGTAGGACTCTCCGACAACGCAGATACGCGGATCGACTCCTTTTCAGGCGGCATGAAAAGGCGCGCCAATCTCGCAGCAGCCATCCTGCACACGCCGCGACTGCTGGTCCTCGATGAACCGACGGTCGGCATCGATGCCCAATCCCGGAATACCATTCTGGAAAACCTGAAGGGGCTTCGGGATGCCGGCATGACGATCGTCTACACCACCCACTACATGGAGGAGGCGGAGCAGATCTGCAGCCGGGTGGCGGTCATGGACAAGGGGAGCATCATCGCGACCGGAACACCTAAGGAGCTGATCGGCCAGGTGGAGGGGTGCGCGAACCTGGAGGATTTCTTCCTTCATCTCACAGGAAAACAGCTGCGCGACTAACCTTGAGAAGAGCCACAAAGGAGCGCTTTTGCCGCCACTGAAACGACTACCGATCGGAGAGATCCACGACCAGCCCTGGTGCCCCAGGGTGATCCGCGACGCCGTGACCGATTTCCTCCAGTACGCAGCCAATCATTGGGGACAATACACGCCTCTCTTGCCGACGCTCTGCTATTTCCTGCAAAGGGTGAACGCCCCGCGCATCGTCGACCTCTGCTCCGGTGGGAGCGGCCCCTGGCAGCGGCTCTACGGGACCATCAGCCGGGCCTTCGGGGATTCCTTCCGGATCGTGCTTACCGACCGCTACCCCAATCTGGCGGCCTTTCGCCTGGCCCGCGACCTTTCCGGCGGCGTGCTCGACTTCAGGGACAAGCCGCTCGACGCCTGCGCCATACCACAGGAGCTCCTGGGGTTCAGGACCCTGTTCGGCTCCTTCCACCATTTCGATCCCGCGGCAGCCAGGGGAGTGCTCCAGAACGCGGTGGATTCCGGGCAGGGGATCGGCATCTTCGAGATGACCGAGAGGCGCGCGCTCACCATGCTCGCCATGCTGACGGCACCGATATTCGTGCTGCTGCATGCGCCGAAGATCCGCCCCTTCTGCTGGTCGCGGCTCTTTCTGACTTATCTGATCCCGGTCGTCCCGCTCCTTGTCATGGTCGACGGCATCGCCTCCTGCCTGCGCTCCTATACGGTCGAGGAACTGGCGGAGCTGACCGGATCCCTCACCGGAGCGCCTTATGAGTGGGAGATACGGAAGCTCGCTTCCCCGAGTTCGCCGTTCCCGATCATCTACGCCATCGGCTGCCCGAAGGCGGAAGGCAGGGGGTAGCGGAGCCAGAGAATGGCCGGTGTGGGTGAAGATCCCTCCTCTCCCTTCCTTCGATGGGAGGGGCCGGGGGCACTGCCATTAAGTTACCTGATTAGCGCTGATCTTCCGCTGCGAAAACTCCCTCCCCTTCAAGGGGAGGGTGGGGATGGGGATGGGGTAGCTCCGGCGCAGAAACACCCCCATCCCCCTCCTGACCTCCCCCTTGAAGGGGGAGGAACCCGAACAGCGGAAGATTGGCGCTAATCAGATTAAGTTAAGCTCAATGCTAATTTCCCGCACGCTGCACAAGCCCCCTCTCCCTTGATGGGGAGGGCTGGGGAGAGGGTGAAAAGCTCATACAACCCTCCCCCCTACCCCCTCCCATCAAGGGAGGGGGAGCGATGTGGGCCGTGCCCACCACAACCGCATCCTGATGGTGGGCACGGCCCACCCTACATGATTCACGGAATCGCGCTTAACTTAATGGCAGTGGCCTCACCCTCACCCCCTCCCATCAAGGGCATCAAGGGAGGGGGAGCGAGCAGCAGGTAGGAGCTTACATAAACCGATTAGCGCTGATCTTCAGTACGAGGCTCGATACTCGCTCCCCCCTTTGCAAAGGGGGGTAAAGGCACAGTGCAGTTGACGTGGCCCGAAAGGGGGCGTCGGGTTCCGCTGCGCTAACCCGACCTACGTGTTGAAAAAACACCCTCCCCTTCAAGGGGGAGAAACTTTATTGCAGGCGGCCCTGAAACCGATGCTTACCATCCTGGCAACAATCATAAAAGAACTGCTGGAGCTGCGCCGTGACCGCGCCGGTCTCATGGTGCTCCTCGTCATGCCGATGGCGCTCGTGCTGATCGTCTCTCTGGTTCAGGACAACGTCATGCAGGCAACGGGTGAGGCGCCGATCCGGGTTCTCTTCGTGGACGCCGACAGGAGCCTTCTCTCGGAGGGGATCAGCAAACAGCTAAAAGGCGGAGGCGGCCTGGATCTCGTCTCTGAGATCAAGGGGGAACCGGTCACCGCGGAGAGCGCGAAAAGGGCCGTCGTGAAGGGTGATTTCCAGTTCGCCCTGATCATTCCAGCAGGCACGGGAGCAGCCTTCAAGGAGATGATCAGCGAGAGGGCGGCGGCAGCCATCGTGGTAAAGGGAAAGGTCACGCCGGAGAGTGCGCCGCCTGAGAGAGCCCCGCAAAGCGAAATCACCGTCTTTTTTGACCCGGCGGTGCAGGGCGCCTTCCGCACGGCGGTGGTGAACGCGCTGCACAGGGTGATCCTCGGCATCGAGTTCAAGGAACAGGCCGCCATTCTCGCGGAGAACTTCCCGAAGGAGATGAAGAAGGCGATGTCCGGCAGCATGATGAACCCGTTCATGGCCGCACCCCTGGCACCCGAGGTGAGCTTCAAGATGGATACGGCACCGGTGCTGAAACTTGCCGAGGAGGTCGCATTCAACAGCCGTTTGCTGAAGAGGCCGACGGCCGCGCAGCAGAACGTGCCGGCCTGGGCGCTCTTCGGCATGTTCTTCATCGTGGTGCCGCTTTCCGGGTCGCTGATCCGGGAGAGGCAGACCGGGACGCTGCGAAGGCTCATGACCATGCCGGTCTCCCCGCTCGGCCTCCTGATCGGAAAGCTTTGCGCCTACGTGCTGGTCTGCCTGGCCCAGTTTGCCCTGATGCTCGCGGCCGGCTGCTACCTGCTGCCGCTTTTGGGGACCTCGGGCCTGGTGCTCGACCACCAGCTCTTCTCCATCGCGCCGATCGCCCTCACCGCCGCGCTGGCGGCGACCGGCTACGGCATCATGATCGGGACCCTTGCCAAAAGCTACGAACAGGCTTCGATGTTCGGCGCGGTCTCCGTGGTCATCGCGGCGGCTCTCGGGGGGATCATGATCCCGGTCTACGTGATGCCCCGCTACATGCAGGATATCAGCATGCTCTCCCCGCTTGCCTGGGGGCTGAACGCCTTTCAGGACGTATTCGTACGTGGGGGCAACCTGGGCACCGTCGGCCGGGAAATGTCTTTGCTTTTGCTCTTTTTTATTGTAACTATAACGGTCTCGTGGCTTGCGCTTAGCCGCAAGCGCACAGGGGAATAAGCCGATCTGCAGGCGCGGCAGGCAGTTCGTCAGGGGGTAGCTAAATGTTGGATGGTTTGCAGCAGGAACTTTCGGAGATGATCGTTGAGACGTGCCGGGTTGCCGGTCCGCTCACGCAGGAGGTAACGCCGGATACTCCGTTGATCGGTCCCGACTCCCCGTACGGCCTCGATTCGCTCGATGCGGTAGAGGTAGTCGTCGCGGTGCAGAGGAAATATCAGATCAGGATCGAGGCCCAGGAGACCAGCCGCGAGGTGCTGCGCTCACTGAGGACCCTGGCCGAGTTCATCAGGAGCCAGCAGAAGTAACCGGGGAAATAAGGAAGTTCCAGCACCGCCACCTTGAATAAACTCTCCCTCTCCCGGAGGGCGCCATCTCGTTCCCAAGCTCCAGCTTGGGAACGTGAAATTGTACGGGAAGCTCCGCTTCACTACGCTTCAAAGCTGGAGCTTTGCCAGCAATTACATTCCCAAGCTGGAGCTTGGGAACGAGAAAATGGTCAGGGCTCAACGGCATATTCCCTGACAACTATGCCCTGACAACTATTCCCTGTCGACCCGGTAGTTCCCCATGAACAAGGCATCGAGCCCGGACTTTTCGAAGCAGTCCAGCGCGTCCCGGGGGGAGCAGACTATCGGCTCCTGCATGTTGAAACTGGTGTTGATCAGGACGGCATAACCCGACAACCGCTCGAATTCCTCCAGCAGCCGATGCACCTCGGCATTCGACTCCCTCGTTACGATCTGAATCCTCGCCGTGCCATCCACATGGGTGATCCCGGGCAGCCGCTCGCGATATTCGCTCCTGACATGGGTCGTGACCAGCATGTAGCGGGTCAATTCCGACAGTGGCTCCTGCAACTCGAAGTATTTCAGCGCCGCCTCCCTGGTGGTAATCGGGGCAAATGGGCGGAAATATTCCCTCTTCTTGACCTGCTGGTTCAAATGGTCCTTGATGCCGGGAGAGGTCGGATTGGCCAGTATCGACCTGTTGCCGAGCGCGCGCGGGCCGCTTTCCATCCCCCCCTGGAACCATCCGACGATCTTATCATCCATGAGCGCCTGCGCCGCCTCGAGACACGGGTTTTCCACCTCCCGGTGTACGCTTCTGCGCTCTTGCAGGGCACGTAGCATCTCATCCGCTGTGAAAGCAGGCCCAAGGTAAGGGGAGAAGTCGGCCTGCTCCCTTGGCGCCTCCCCGCAGCTGACATGCGCGGCATAGAGGGCGGCGCCTGCCGCCCCGCCGCTGTCGGAGGGAAAGGGGGGGATGAAAACCCTCTGGTGGCTGCCGCTTCGCAGAATCTCCCTGTTGATGTCGCAGTTAAGAAATACCCCTCCCGAAAGGCAGAGATGCCGGTGCCCGGAGGCGGCCCCGGCGTGCCGGACCACGTGCAGGATGGTCTCCTTGATGCTGTTTTGCATGCTGCAGGCGATGTCGAAGTGGCGCTGCTCGAGAGGCTCGTCGCGGTGCCGCTTGCGGCCGAACTCCTGCCCCACTCCGTCCTCACGGAAGTTCCAGAGCCCCAGGTACTTCCTGTTCAGCAGCGTGTAGCTTCCGTCCGGTCTCACTGCGATGATCCGGCGGAAGGCGTCCCTGAAGCTATCCCGGCCGAAAGAGGCAAGGGCCATGGTCTTTCCTTCCTGGTACATGTCAAAGCCCAGGAAATTGGTGAAGGTGGTATAGAGGATGCCCAGGGAATCCCAGACGGGGGCCTGCCACTTCAGGCGAAATCTGCCGTCTTGCATGTCGAAGACGGAGGTGGAGCAGTTCTCGCCGTGCCCGTCCACCACGACGACATCGGCAGGCTCGCGGTTGAAGGGGGAAAGATAATAGCTGGAGGCGGCGTGGGCCAGGTGGTGGTCGACCCAGATGATCCTCCCTCTGAACGCTCCCGGGTAGAATTTGTGGATGCTCTTTTTCAGCAGCAGCGATGCCGCGATGGAACGGAAGTTCTTGGGCGGGCGGGCGTTGCGCAGGATCTGGAGGTACATGATCGGAGCCACGGCCACCTTGAAGATTTCTGCGGCGGCCGCTTTGTAGGGATTCCAATTGAAGGCGATGACGTCGACTTGCGAGAGATTCACCCCCGCTTTTTCCAGTACGAAGTTGATGGAGTTGACCGGGAAGGCGTCGGTATGTTTGACGCGGTTCAGGCGCTCCTCCTCCACGTTGGCGACCAGTACGCCGTCCTTTACCAGCGACGCTGCTGAATCATGGACAAAGGCCGATATGCCGAGAACTATCACGTCTGCTCCGGAAGCTGATCAGGAGAAAAGATTAGAGAATACTTCTGAAGTCCCGGTCTGGCAAGTTACAATCTAATGGAGGCGCCTGTCCAGAATTCTAATGCGGAAATGCCCGAGCCGATCTTAAGTGAACTGCGTCGGCCACCAATCTCCCCCCTCTGCAAAGGGGGGCGGGGGGATTTGGCCCGGGTTGCCCTAGCGCGCATGTTGCAACAGAGGGCAGAGGCTCAGGTAGTTGGGGATGTCGGGTTACGCGATGAGGCCGCTAACCCGACCTACGAGAGATCCGGGAAACCCGCAGAAACAGCACGGCCCGTTACCCGGCCCGTTAAACGGCGGTCAGATGCATGTACGCCACGGAGAACCTGCCGCTTTCCGGGATCATGCAGAGCATGGTGTCGCCCCGGTTCAGCTGTCCCGAATGGAACAGTTCCTCCAGCATGATGTAGATGGAGGCGGAGCCCGTGTTTCCCTTGGTGGCGAGGTTGCTGAACCAGCGCTCCTGCGGGATGGAGAAGCCGATCTCGCCCATCCGGTCGTGAAGGCTCTGACGGAAATACTCCGACGAGTAGTGGGGCAGAAACCAGTCGATCTGCTCGGGGGAGAGGAGGTGTTTGGCGACCACGCGGGTGAGGGTCCGGTTCACGATGGTGCTGATGATCTCCCGGTTCAAAAGCTTCACATCCTGCTTGACCAGGAAGGACTCGGCGCCGGCCGCCCCGGCCAGGGAGCGCCAGCCGGTGATGCTGCTGTCCTCGTTCTTGACGGCGCCGCTGTACATGCAGGTTTCCAGCTGGCCGGCAAAGGAGAGGTGCTCGATCCAGTCGATCCTGAGCGACAGCCGCTCCGGCGCAGGGGCCGCGCTGACGAAGACGGCGCCGGCACCGTCGGAGAGCATCCAGCGCAGGAAATCGGCGTCGAAGGAGATGCTCGGGCAGGATTCGAGCTGGTCCGCCCGCTCCGGCGAGACGGCGTTGAACAGGTCGGCGCGCATGAAGGTTGAGGCGAGCTCGGAACCGGTCGCGACCGCGTTAGCGGAGATGCCGGCCGCCACGTTCAGCGCCGCGTACTTGAGCGCGCTGATCCCGGAGAGGCAGATCCCGGACATGCTGGCTACTTCGCACGGGCTGCTGGCCAGCTCGCCGTGCACCATCAGGCCGTGACCCGGCATGAGTTGGTCCGGCGAAGAGGTGCCGCAGCAAAGGCACTCGATCTGGTCCGGGGTGAAACCGTCGTAGGGGCGCAGACGGCGCACCGCCTCGGCAGCGAGCTGGGCGTTGGTATGGGTGAGCCGTCCGGTTTCCGGATCGACCGCGTAATAGCGCTCCCGGATCTTGTTGTTCCTGAGGATGATGGCCCGGGTGCGCGAAGGGGTCTGGTGCACCATCCCCAGGACCTTCTCGATGTTCTTGTTGTCAACCGGTGCGTTGGGAAGAAATGCTGCGATATCGGTGATATATGCTTTCATTACTGGCACACCCCTATAACTTCGCACTTGCATGGAAAGATTTCATCAGTCTGGCGTACTGCCGGTAGAAGCGCTCCTCCCCCAGGCGGGTCGGCATGACCGCGTTGGTGAGCGTGTAATAATCGAGGTCGCGGATCGTGATCCGCTCCTCCATCTCGGCGTAGAGCGGAGTCCCCGGCAGCGGAGTCAGCACGGTCAGGATGGGGAGCTCGATGCGCCGCCCGGTCACGTAGCGCTCCAGGGCGTCGAAGCGGGCCTCGTCGTAATCGGGCGAGACGATGAAGTCGCCGACGATGGTTATGCCGAGGTCGTGCAGGATGCCGATCGCCTCGTCATTGACCGCGACGCTGCTCTCCTTGTTGAGCCAGAACAGGTCGCCGTCGGCGATCTCCTCGAAGCCGATCACCACGGAGCGAAGCCCCGCCTCCTTCCATTGCCGCATCAGGGAGGGATAGCGCACCACGGTATCGGAACGGACATCGGCTATGAAATGCTTCTTGATCCCGGCGGCGACGATCGACTCGGCCAGAAGCCTGGCGTGTCCGATATTGCCGAAGGTGTTGGCATCGACCAGGCGGATCACCGGGACCTCGCCCAGGAGCCGGATATCCCTGAGCACCGACCCGATCGACTGGGTCAGGTAGCGCCCGCCGGTCTGGGAGCCGATGCAGCAAAAGGAGCAGCTGTACGGGCAACCGAAGGCGGAGACCACCAGGCCGAGCTGGGAGCCGACCGAGGAGAGGGTGTAGTTGTCGCGGTAGCCGGCGACCAGGTCGTAGCGCGGTGCAGCCTGCTCGGCAAGATCGGCCGCCCCGAAGAGCCTGGGCGCAAAGGCAAGCCTCTCGCCGGGCCTGGTTGCCGCTATCCCCGCAATGGCGCCGGTCGGCTCCCCGGCCTCGATGGCGGCGGCCAGTTCGGCAAGGCTCCCCTTGCCGAGCCCGACCACGACGTAATCAACGCCGGGCTTGTTGAAGAACTCGGGATCGCAGCTGGCGTGGATCCCTCCCGCCACGACCCTGGCGCCGCAGCTCTCTTTCACCTCTGCCGCCAGTCTCAGCACCGTATTGGCCTCGCAGGTGACCGCGGTGAAGACGGCAAGCTCCGGCCTGAACTCGCCCAGTGCCTGCTGCAGGGTGTCGGGCTCCGCCTTCAGGTCGAGTATGCGCAGCTCGTGCCCGGTCAGGTTGCCGGCCAGCACCTCGAGAGCCAGCGGCTCGCCCCGGAAGATCTGGCGTATCGAGTCGATGCCGTAGCGCTCCTCGGGGATGCTTTTGCCGCAGTTGGGGGGATTGATCAGCAAAATCCTCATCGGGCTGCCGCCTTTTTTCCCAGATCGCTCGGAGCGGCCGGGTCGCTTTGCTCCCTGCGCCTGCGGAAGGAGCGCACCAGCAGATAGGTGACGAGCCCCCCTGCCGCCCCCAGGAGCGGGCCGATCAGCAGCGATCCCAGCAGCCACTCCCAGATCCGGTGATGCAGCTGGTCCAGAAGCGTGTGCCGGTTGAACTCGGTCCAGAAACTGCCGTGGATGAGGTAATGGCCCAGCTCCACGCATAGAAACGGCACGAACGGTGCGCAGCAGACGTTGCTGGCGCCGACCGAGGCGAGCTTGTTCAGATGGAGCTTGTGGCTGGCGTAAACGATGGCCGCGATGCCGAAGGGTATGATCGGCAGCGCTCCCAGGAAGATGCCGACCCAGACCGCGGCGGCGAGCTCCCTCGGGCTGGAGTGCTCCAGGCTCAGCGCCTTGAAGTAGCGGGCCGGGTGGAAGATGCTCGGCATCGTCTCCGCAGCGTCCCCGTCCCTGAACAGCCGGCGCTGCGGCCAGGGGAGCAGGGCGCGGCTCACCAGAAATGTGTGCAGGCAGCTCAGGCGCAGGTTGTCCTTAAACTTGTGGAAATGGGAGACCCGCTGGTCCCCCGGAGGGTAATACACCGAAACCGGGACCGAGAGCACCGGCAATCCGGCCCAGCTGCCGCGTACCAGCACCTCGATCTCGAAGGTGTAGCGCCGGGAAAGAAACCGGGAGCGCTGCAGAAACTCGACCGGGTAGAGCCGGTAGCCGCTCTGGGTGTCGGGAAGGGTCCGGCCGCACTCGAGCCGCACCCAGAAGTTGGAGAAGTCCCTGCCGAAGAGGCTTGAGCGCGGCACGTTGTCGGTCTCCATCCTGCGGGCGCCGATCACGATGCAGGGCCAGGAGCAGGAGGCCGCCTCCACCAGCACCCCGGCTTCGGCCGGGTCGTGCTGCCCGTCCGCGTCGATGGTGAGGATCGCCTGGTAGCCCCAGCTCCGCGCCAGCCGGGCCGCCGCGAGGATGGCTCCCCCCTTGCCGCCGTTCACCGGCAGGCGGTGGCGTGCGACCGGAAGCCCGGCGACCGTGTCGAGGCTGCCGTCGGTGCTGCCGTCGTCGAGAACCAGAACGGGGAAGCCCTGGTCCAGCGCCCGCCGGGCCACCCCGGCCACGGTGTCGGCATGGTTGTACACCGGGATCACCACGAGGGTTTTCGGCGCCGCGCCCGCCGACTGCGACGCCGGCACGGGGGGCGGGGCTGTTGCCTGGATCTTATGCACGAGCCCCCCTACCCTTGCGCCGGCGCGGCGGACGCGGCCGGCGCGGTGCCTGCGGCGGGGGCGGCGCCCTTGCGGGCCACCACCTCGAGCAGCATGCCGCCTGAGATCAGCGACTTCAAGAGATGACTGCAGACCGCTATCTGCTCGAATCCTGCCGCCGTCAGCATCGCCTCGATCTCACGCCTGCTGTGGGCCTTAAGCCAGAGCCCCTGCCGCACGGCGTTTCCTATCTGGGTGAAGAACCTGAACAGGGAGCTGCGGGCGGTGATGAAATAGACGGCTCCGCCAGGCTCGACCTCCCGCGCCAGCCGCCGGAAGAAGGCGGGGAGGTCGGCCAGGTATTCCAGGGCGGAAAAGGCGCAGACCACCGAAAAAGGTCCCTGGAGTTCCATGCTCTCCACGTTCCCCTTCAGGACGATGATGTTGTCCAGCCCCGCCGCCCGCGCCTTTTTCTCAAGGAGCGCCAGCATGTTCCCCGAAATGTCCGCGGCCACCACCTCGCTGCAGTTGCGGGCGATCTCCATGGTGAAGATGCCGGTACCGGCGCCGATCTCGAGCACCCTTCCGGCACCGGCAAAGAGCTCGGGACAGCGAGCGGCAAAGAGCCGCAGTTCGGTGCTGCGGGAGAGGGAAACCGCCGAGGTGAACTGCTCCTCGTCGTAGCTCTCGGCCAGGCCGTTGTAGAAAAGTTCGGCGGCGTTGGGGCCGGACTCAGAGGGGCCGCTCTGCATGACCTCCTTGCCGATCAGCCGGGCCAGCGGCAGGATCTCCACTCCCCTCTGCTTCAGGCCGTCGATCAGCGTCGAGAACTCGTTCAGCAGCTGCGCCACGTCCCCCTGGCGCGGTGCGACGTCGTGGAGCAGGACGATGTCGCGCGGACGAACCTTGGCCAGGAGCCTCTGCGCCAGGTTCCCCACCCGCCGGTTCCCCATGTCGCAGCCCCGCAGGCTGAAGTTGACGCAGAACATGCCGTTTTCCAGCAGCACCCGCCAGAGCCGGGAATTGGTGATGCCGACCGGAGGACGAAAGGCGAGCGGCACGATGCCGAACTGGCGGAACACGGCCTGGGCCGAGGCGACCTCCCGCCCCAGGACCGCAGGCCCCTTGAGCATGAGAAATGGGGAATGACTGTAGGAATGGTTTCCGACCGCGTGCCCGCCGGAGAGGATCGCCCTGACGATCTCCGGGTAGCGCTCGGCACGCTCGCCGGTCACGAAGAAGGTGGCCGTTACGCCTTGCCGCGCCAGGAGTTCCAGGAGCTGCGGGGTTACCTCGGGATCCGGACCGTCGTCAAAGGTGAGGGCCACCCCGTTTGTCCGCCGCTCCCCGCGGCTGACGATGGGGAGAAAGAAGCTGAAGCGTGGGAACAGCGGGCTGATGCAGCAGATGACAACGAAGACGATGAGCGGCAGGGGCGCCAGGTTCACATTGAAAAACAGCAGCACGGCAAAGAGCTGAAATGCGCCCAAGGCGACAAAATGGGACGGTGACAGCGGACAGATCATCACTCTTTTCCTTACCCTGAATGGGAGAAGGACGACGCGGCCCCGGCAGTTGCGGCAGCAGTGCCCCCCTCCACTGAAAGTTCGATATCATGACCGAAATCGGCAAAAAAGTCAAACAAAGGCTGAATATCATGGCCTTACGCCCCGGCCCGCCGCGATCCTCACGGTCAACGTCTGCAGGTAGCTGTTCCAGGTGGCGAGGTAGGCCGAGCTGTCCACCGTCAAGGCGTTGCAGTGGCCGCCTCCGGTGACGATGTAGAGCATTTTCGGATCGGCCGCCCGGGCAAAGAGCCGTCTGGTCATCTGCACCGGGATGACGGCGTCGTTCTCCCCGTGGATCATGAGCAGCGGCACGCCGACCGTCGCGATCTTGGCCAAATTGTCGAAAGCCATGGCGCTGTCCCACCAGCCGATCAGATAATAGCTAAAGGGGGAGGCCTGCCTCAACATGTCCTTGATGCAGGTGAAGGAGCTCTCCATCACCAGTCCGGCCGGAGGCGACTCCAGGGCCATCTGCAGCGCCACTGCGGCGCCAAGCGACTGCCCGTAGAAGATCATCCCCTCGTGCCGCCACCCCTGTCCCCTCAGATAGGAGACGGCACCCCGGGCGTCCCGGTAAAGGTCCCTCTCCCTAAGCGGCTGCCCGCCGCTTTTCCCGTAGCCCCGGTAATCGAAGATGAAGATGGCGAAACCCTGGGAATGGAGCATTTCGAGGTACTGCAGGTTGTCGGAGAGATTGCTGCCATTTCCGTGAAAGAAGAGGATGAGCGGCATGGCGGGCGCACCGGCGATGAACCAGCCGTTCAGGGGTACGCCGTCCCGGGCCTGGAACCAGACCTCGTGATAGGCGATGCCGCTGCTTGCCGGCGTGGCGGTGATCCCCTTTTTGGGCAGGAAGAGGAAGCTCTGCGTCAAGGTACATCCGATGAGCGCAAAAAGGTAGAGCACCAGGAGCGCGTGCAGCACCAGGTGCCCTTTCCTCAGCGCTGATGTCGTCCCGGATGCCGGCATCGGATCATCCTTTTGCAACCGCGGCAGAAGATTCGCCGCAAAAATTGTCCGACTAAAGGGCGCGACCCCCTGTGTCCGTTAACTCCCGGTTCCACCTGTTTTCTTGCTGGTTTTACCCTGTTCTTGTTTCTGCTTCTGCTGCTCGCCCGACTTGGGAGCCTGTATCCTTTCGCTTTCGCCCTCGCCTTTCTGGATGTTCGTTCCGCTGCGGACCTGTTCGGTTCCCGGGCGTTGCTTGCCTGCCCCTTTCTGCGCACCCTTGCTCTTTTCCATGGTCTCCTCCTTTCAGAGGGCCGCGCCAACCGCATCACCGGATGCATCTGCCGAAGCTGCGGCAGCATGCAAAAAAACGGCACCGGAAAAGCTGTTTGCAGTTCAGTTTTCTCAGCTTCCGGTTCAGACCGAAACGCTACTGCAAACTGATCACTCTCTTCTTCCGGCACCGTTTTTTGTTACAGCACCTGTCTACCCTGCGACCGGAGCCCCCCTTGAAGGTCGCCGTCCCTCGCGCTTATGCTGCTGGAACTGCACGGTGATCTCCTGGATCTGCTCCTTGTTCAGCACTTTCCTGGCCATCCTGAACATCTCACGCTCTTCTTCCTGGATATGATGTTCGACGATTTCGTGAAGTACGCTGATTTTTGCTCCCCACCGTTCGTCGTCCACGGCGAGACTTTTGAAGGTGCCGATCAGGGTCTTGGCGACCTGGTGCTCCTCGTAGGCCTCCAAGACCTTTTCGCGCGGTTCCTCGTGCCGCTCCAGGGCGGTGTAGAGAAACCGCTCCTCTCCTTCCATGTGGACTTCCAGCTCTTCTTCCACTTGGGAGAAGAGCTTCTGCAGGGCGGCGACATCCTTCCTGCCGCTTTTCTCGATCCGGTCGAAAAGGTACCTGACCTTCTCGTGATCCTGCTTCAGCACCTCGAAAATGGTCATCTCAGCTGCTTTCGGGTGAGACGTCCCCTTATCGCTCGCGGACTTTTCGTGTGTGGGCATCGGTCCATCTCCTTTGGCACCTGGCTGCCTTCCTCTGGGCTGAAGTCCCTGTGGTTGAACTCCCTACGGTTGGCCTGCCTAACCGGAGCCGGTTATTCCGTGCCGCGGGGCCTCGGCTTGTCGGAGCCGGCGAAATCGGCCTTCGCTTCTCCCTCTGAGCCGATGTCTATGGCGCCTGTCTGTTTCAGGACGTCCATGGCCCGTTTTTTCCAGTCGGAGTCGTCGCAGTGGACCGAGAGCAGGATGCCCCCTTCCTTGACGCGCCCCTCATATCTCTTCGCTTCATATTCCGGAATACCCATGCCTACCAGGGCTCCGGCAACCCCGCCGATGACGCCACCGGCACCAACACCTGCAAGAGCCGCCACGATGGGGCCTGCTGCGATGAAAGGTCCGACTCCCGGAATCGCCAGCATGCCGATACCGGAGAGCCATCCCAGTGTTCCGCCGATCACCGCACCGGTTCCTGCTCCGGCTGTCGACCCTTCGGGAACCTTGGTGTGTTTTTCATGAGCGAAATCCTTGGTACCGACGTTCTCGGAGAAAAGAACCGAGATGTCGGTATTGCGGAAGTTTGCGTTTCTCAAGGCGTCAACCGCCTCTTCCACATTCTGCCGGCTACGATATATGCCGAATACTGCAATATTTTTTCCCATGACTAATTCTCCTTTTATTGATTGGCATGCAGTCTTGTCCCCTATTTTTTCGGAGGCTCAGGCACCTTGGCGCCCTTTTCGCGGGCCTCCGAAAGCCCTATCGCGACGGCCTGCTTTCTGTCCGTCACCTGCTTGCCGCTGCCGCCGCTTTTGAGCTCCCCTTTCTTGAACTTGTCCATCACTTCCCTGACGGTTTCCTGTGCCTTCTTTCCATATTTCGCCATTTGGTCCTCCCGTCTCCCCCGCTCTTGTCTCTTCCTGAGGGCGCAACCCGGGGAAGATCTCCCGTCGAGCAGGACGCGGAGAAAAGCTCAGATGCGCCCCAGCAGCGCCAGGATGAGCAAAATCAGAAGGATCAATCCGAGGCCGCCGCTTGGATAATATCCCCACCCCGAACTGTATGGCCAGGTGGGCAGGGAGCCGATCAGCAGCAAAATCACAATGATGAGCAAAATCGTTCTCATGGCTCGCCTCCCCTCCCCGTTGTGGTCGCTTCTTGCTGACACCGCCCTCCCGGCGCCGGTTAGTTTCTACTCATATAATACTACTTACGACCCATGCTCGTCGATAGTGTAGTGATTCGCGTAGAGTTCCATCCCCCAGCTCGCACAGGCCTCACCTCCCCCCCACCCCTCCCACGATGATCTTCCACTGAAAAAACTCCCTCCCCTTCAAGGGGAGGGTCGGGGTGGGGATGGGGCAGCTCCGGCGCAAACACCCCGATCCCCCTCCTGACCTCCCCCTTGAAGGGGGAGGGACCTGGACAGCGGAAGATCATCGCTAGTCAGTTAATTTAATGGCAGTGGGGGCTCGGGGAGGGTGATCCACCCCTAGCGTCTGCCTGCTCCGCTCACCTCCTTCTCGAAGGTCGGCAGGATGGCCCGGAAAAATGCGTTCCTGACCAGTTGGATGACGATCTGCCAGGTGCTGGTTTCCGGTTGTTCCAGCGGTCCGGAGATATCCGCCCTGGTAGCCACCTGGTCCCGCGGCCTGTTTTCCAGCAGCTTCGCGACCCCGCCTACCAGCATCTCGTACATCTTGCGGAAGATCCCCTTGTCCTTGTCCTCACGCCTGTCGTAGACCTGCATGTCCTTGAAGAACGGCTTGATGTATCCGGTGACCATCCTGTCCTTGACGTGCAGCTCGGTCACCAGGGAAAAGGTCCCCGCCGAGACGTCGAATTTGCCGTAGGCGCGCAGCAGATCGTTCATCGACTTGAGCTGGGTATTGTCGATCTTCACGTAGAGGTCGAGGTCGGGTCCCTTTTTCTCGGGGCGGAACTCCCCGGTCACCTTGGTGACACCGCTTCCCATGAACATCCCTTGCAGCCGCGCCTTGGCCGGCCCGCGGGAAAACTGGTTGGAGAAGTTGCTCAGCTGAAAATCGGCATCGGAGAGGAAGACGCGGTACTTGGTGCCCGCTGCATCGTTGATCATCCCCAGGTTGCTCCCGGTCAGGTTGATCTTATCCACGGTGATCAGCACATCCGGCTTGTTGCTGAGCTCCTTGGCGGTCTTTCCGACCGCCTTGGCGCGTTTCTTTTCCACGGCTGCCGTTTTCGCCATGTGGATGTAGTCGGCCTTCAGTCCCTGGATGGTCAGATCCTCCAGGTGGGCGATCTGCACCTTGGGCGCATACTCGACGTTCCCCTCTGCCCGCATCACGCCGCCTTTAATGGCGACATTGTAGCGTGCGGTAACCGGCTTGAAGTGGTCCATCGGGATCTTTTGCAGCTTTATGGCGGCCTTGATGCCGGGGATCGGCTCGGCGAGGAAGTTGGCCTTGCCGTCGATAACGCCGTACCCGGCGCCGAAGATCCTGGTATCGACATGGAAGGAGGAGGGATAGACCTTGTCCGGCAGATGGATGTTGCGGATGTTGTCCGCCTCAAGGTTCAGATGACTCAGCACTAGAGGTTGCTTCGGATCCTGGTCGATGTAGGTGATGCCGGCGTCGTTTATCTTCACCAGGTTGATCTTGAGAGGATATATCGCCTCTACGGCCTGCTGCCACCCTCGTTCCTTCAGCTTGACCTCGCTGGCCGCCTCGCTGCGCAGCTGCTTCAGGTTGATGTGGAGTTTGGGCCGGTCCACCTCGAACTCGCCCACCAGTTTCCCCGAGAGGATCTCGCGCCAGTGAACGCTCGCCTTGATATAGGGGAAGTGGGCGACCGGAGGATCAGGATGCGCCTGCTGCATCACGGTGACCCCCCTCAGGGTGAGCGAGAAGCCGATCAACTGGAGACGCAGCTTCTCGATCCGCACCGTGTATCCTTTCAGGCTGCGGTTTACCTTCTGTTCGGTGATCCTGCGCAGCGGCTCGTCGATGAAATAGGAGGCGATATAGAGGATCACTGCAATAGCTGCCAGTATCCCCAAAACCCAGAGTAACGGCCGCAGCTTTCTGCGGGGAGAGCGCGGCATCTTTTCGGTTGCCTCAACCATGAAATCTCCAATGATCTCCTCTCACCCAGAGAGACCGTGAAGGCACGCTAACAAATGTATGCTCTTGAGACGTTTTGTCAATTGGCAGGTTCCGTTTTTCCCCTGAACTACATGGAGATAGAGAGGCCGAGCCTGCGCGGGTTGAGAAAACTCCCTCCCCTTCAAGGGGAGGGTCGGGGTGGGGATGGGGGAGGGACTTGAACAGCGGAAGATCGGCGCTAGAATTCCTCCTGTGCCTTGTGGCCCACGCTGCGGGCAAAAACAACCCGGGGAGGTGCAGGATATGAGAGCAATGTGGTCCGGATCGATCAGCTTTGGCCTGGTCAACATTCCGGTGAAACTTTTCAGCGGCGCACAGAGCAACACCCTCGACCTCGACATGCTCCGAAAGAGCGATCTCTGCCCGATCAAGTATCTGCGGGTCTGCAAGAAGGACAACAAGGAGGTCCCCTACGAGGAGATCGTCCGGCTTTACGAATACACCGACGGAGAATACATCGTGCTGACCGACAAGGACTTCGAGAACGCAAGCCTTGAGAAGACGCATCTGATAGACATTCTCGATTTCGTCGAAGAGAAGGAGATAGACACGCGCTATTTCGAAAAGCCGTACTACCTGGAACCGGACAAGACTGGACAGAAGGCGTATGCGCTTCTGAGAGAAGCTCTGAAGAGGTCGGGAAAGGTGGGTGTGGCGAATTACGTACTCAGGAACAGGGGGAGTCTCGGGATCGTGAGGCCGCTCGACAACCTGCTCATCCTGAACGAGATAAGGTACCAGGATGAAGTGCGGGATGCCGGCGAGCTGAAACTCCCGACAGATGAGAACCTTCGCGAACAGGAGGTAACCCTGGCACTCTCGCTGATCGACCAGTTGACGGTGAAATTCGATGCCGCGAAGTACAAGGACGCCTATATCGAGGATCTCAAAAGGATCATCGAAGAGAAGGCCCAGGGGCGGAAACCGGCGCCCGCGGGAAAAGCGCCCGAGCCTACCAAGGTGGCCGACATGATGGCCCTGCTCAAGGAAAGCCTGAAGCAGAAAAGGAAAGAGGCGGCGTAGCGTTTGTTTCAGACCGCCCCCGAACCAAAATTCCCTTCCCCCGTTGCAAAGCTGCGGCTAAACAAGAACCTGCGGCCGTTACCGCTTAACGTAATCCCGGTTGCTCCCAAAAAAAAGATAGCCCATGGATCCATGGGCTATCTTTTTTATCTCCGCTGCCTCGGGTGGCCCCCTTAGCTTATGCAGCCACCCCCGTCGGACTACCTCTTGATGACACAGTCTATCACGGCATTGATCCTGCGGTTTTTCCGCCTCCCCTCGGCGGTATTGTTGTAGGCGACGCGCATGGTGGAGCCGTATCCCTTGGCTGCCAGCCGTGAACGATCGATGCCGAAGTTGTCAACCAGGTACTTCACCACGTTCTCCGCGCGCTGCTGCGACAGCTTCATGTTGGCTGCAGGAGCCCCCGTGTTGTCGGTGTGCCCCTCGATCAGGGCTGTGGTGGTCGGATACTGTTTCAGGTAATCGGCAACCCTGGCGATTTCATTGCGGTACTGGGGCTTTATGTCCGCCTTGCCGGAGTCGAAGTCGATCACCAGGCCCGTGCAGAGCCTTTGAGTGGGCCGGATCTCCTTCACCTCGTTCACACAGTCGATAATGGCTTCCATGCGCCGGTTCTTCTGTCTCCCGTCATCGGTGGAGTTGTCGGCAATGGGACGCGTAAAGCCGTACCCCTTGGCGGCGAGGCGGGAGCGGTCGATGCCGAATTTCTGCACCAGGTGGTTCACCACGCTCTCGGCGCGGCGCTGGGAGAGGTCCATGTTGTGGTTGTAGGTTCCCACGTTGTCCGTGTGCCCCTCGATGACGGCGGTGGTGGTGGGATATTTCATCATGAAGTTCCCCACCTCCGCTATCTCTTCGTGGTATTCCGGCCGGATCACGGCCTGATCGATATCGAACTCGCCCTGGAGCGTGATGCAGTACTTGTAGCGACCGGGGGCCGGTTCCGCAGCCGGTACAGGCTCCAGCGGAGGTTCCGGTTTGACCTCCGGCTGGGGTTCGAGCGCCGGTGCCGTAACAGGTGACACGGCGGCTGCCGCAGCCGGTCTCCCGCCGAACAGGAAGCTCAGACCGGCCGAGTATTCCCAGTTGTGGATGATGTGATCGTCCAAATCCTCATTCTGAAAGGCGAGTATGTGCCGGGCGTCGAGCCTGAGTGCAAAGCTGTCGGTCATGAAGAATTTGACGCCGCCGCCCAAATTGAAGGTGCCGTCGTGACTGGTGCCCAGGCCGGAACCGAACTTGATGGTCTGCCCCCCGCCGCCCATGGCCAGGTAAGGAACGACCGTCGAGCGCGGCATGAAGTTGTACAGCAGGTCCATGCGATAGCTCCAGGCGTCGAGATGCTTGTCCCTCCTCTTGTCGTTCGCCATCACGTAGTGCCCCACAAGTTCGACTCCGAAGCTGTCCGTCACGTCATAGCCCAGCCGCAGGCCGTAGAGAACACGGTTTCTTGTCAACCTCGCCTGTTCATCTTCGTCGAACATGTACCCGCCCACGAACGGCGAGATGGAGAAGGCCCCCGCTCTTTCACCCGCGTGCGCGAAGCTGGTCAGCGCCAGCACTGCCAGAACGATCATGAAGCTGGTCAATTTTCTCATCTGTGCCGCCTCCTTTGATAGACAGTTTTTCTCATCTTGATGGCGCCTACCGCCATACATTTTTAGCCACAACTAATATATCGGCCCTGCCACGCTTGTCAATCGGACGACGAGCTAAATTAGAAGTCTTATTGCGGCATCGGCAAGGTTTTGACTCAGGTCCGGTGTTTTTTTCATCCAGGTCCAGGCATCAATGAGACGGTAGCTTATTTGACTTACACCCCGCTGACGGTTGTTTGACAAAGCAAAATAGAGTGGGAAAATGATGCATGTTCAATTTGTATACAGGCATACCCTTCCTATTAGAGTCGCATTTTCTCTCATGAACCCGAATGTCACACATTAAATTCGTTTTCCCCGATTCTGGTCCAATGACTGGTGACCGGGGCGCCGGACCGGGGGTGACTCATGTTCTCCTTGCGCAGCTTCTTCAAACTGGGATCGGTCAGCTATCTCGAGCTGGGAAAGCGGGTCTACCGCAAGGTGGTGGACGACGACTGCTCTGAACACGCCGCCGCCATGGCGTATTACTTTCTGTTCGCCATGTTTCCCTTTTTTCTTTTTCTGACCACCCTCATCGGACTCCTTCCCATCCCGGATCTGCTCGAATACATGATGAACCAGGCCGCGGCCATGCTCCCCAGCCAGGCGTTCGCCCTGATTCAGGACAACATCCGCGCCCTTTTCATGAACAAGAAGGAGGGGCTACTCTCCCTGGGCATCGTGCTTGCGCTCTGGGCCTCATCAAACGCAATCGTCTCCGTCATGGACGCCATGAACAACCTCTACGTCGTGAAGGAGGGGCGTCCCTTCTGGAAGGTCAGGCTGGTCGCCATCCTGCTGGTGATAGGGCTCTCCTTGCTGTTTCTGCTGGCACTGGTTCTTCTGATGTTCGGCACCAGGATAGGGAACTACATTGCCGACCTGATCAATTTCGGCCTGCTGTTCAAGATAGCCTGGCACCTGATGCTAATTCCGGTGATCCTGTTTCTTCTGGTGTCGGCGGTGGCGACAATCTACTACTTCACCCCCGACGTGGAGCACGATTGGGTATGGATCAGTCCCGGCGCCGTCGTCGCTATCCCGTGCTGGATAGTGATGTCTTTGGGCTTCTCTTTCTACATCAACAACTTCGGGTCCTACGACAAGACTTACGGCAGCATCGGCGCCGTGATCGTCCTGCTTCTCTGGCTTTACCTGAGCGGGTTCATCATACTGGCAGGCGCTTGTTTGAACTCGGTGATCGAGCACAGCTCGGAGAAGGGAAAGGAGCCGGGTGAAAAGGTGGAGGGGGAACAGGGCAAGGGTGCTGACCGTCGCGACTATGTAGAGAAGCAGGCGCAGGCGAAGGGACAGCAGGCAAAGGAGGGGTCGAAATGATCTACTCCCCATTTCCAAAAGCGAAATGGCTTGAAGCGTTGGCGCCCGCTCCGCGTTCACTTGATCTGGCCCCGTATTTCGCCGGCGGGATAGGTCTCGGTGAGGATATTTACGTAGGCCTCTCCTGATTTGATCAACCTCACCAAGTCGGCCACGCTCCTTCCCTGCAGGTCGCCCAGAAGGCTCTTTTCCGTGATCACCCCTTGATCCAGAATCCCGCTGAATGGGCCGGTCTTTGTCGGTCCGCCGAAGAGACCTGCCACAGGCGGCCCGGTCTCTCCTTTTCTTCCCCTGTGAATATTGGCTGCCGTGGGGCTCGTGATCCGCTTCACGTTCAACTCGTAGCTGATTTCGTTACCGGAAACGGTCAGCTTCAAATCCCCTTTTGCCGGGGATCGGACCCTTGGCACCTCGTTTTTCCCGGAGAGCTGCGCGCGGAACTTCTTCGGTGCGGCGAGGCCCGGCACGGCCAGCAATGTGGTGAACAGGAACACCGGCAGCAACTGCAGCAATCTTCTCATGACCTCCCCCTTTGTTGATGCCTGTACTGAAATCGAGCCGGCACCCTCCCGCAGCCCCCGCTGCCATTAAGTCACCTGATTAGCGTCATTTTTCCGCGGTAAAACTCCCTCCCCTTCAAGGGGAGGGTCGGGGTGGGGATGGGGCAGCTCAGCCGCAAAACACCCCCATCCCCCTCCTGACCTCCCCCTTGAAGGGGGAGGAACCTGGACAGCGGAAGATCAGCGCTAGTCAGGTTAAGTTAAGCTCCTGCCTGCTGCTCGCTCCCCCTCCCTTGACTTGGCCTGAAAGGCGATGGCGGACCTTCAGATCACTTTCAAGTCACAGCGCCCTCCACTTTCGGGATCTTTTTGTCGGCTGCCAGAAGCTCCATGATCCCCCTGATCGGGAGGGAAACCCACTCCGGGCGGTTGTTGAGCTCATAGCCCAGCTCATAGAGCGCCTTGTCGAGCATGAAGGTGTGCAGCATGATGTCCGCCTCTTCCTGCTCCTTGGGCATGAAGGAGGAACCCGCTACGCTTTTTTGATAGGAGGCCAGGAAGATCCCGGCATTGTAGCGGTACCAGGCCTGCACCCATGGCACCAGGTAAGGGACGTCCTCTTCCCGCACCTGGGTTCTTTGCATGAGCACGGCATAGGCCGCGTAATAGAAGGAGCGCATCATGCCCGCCACGTCCCGCAGCGGAGACTGCTTTATCCTCCGCTCGCTGAGCGACTTCACCGGTTCGCCCTCGAAATCTATCACGAAGAAGTCGTTCCCGGTATAGAGCAACTGGCCGAGATGGTAGTCGCCATGGATGCGGGTCTTCAGCGTCGAGAACTTGCGGATCATGAACGTCTGAAGCACCTCGAGAATATCGTGTTCCGACGCCAAAAGCGCCTCCGCCTCGGGTCGCAACTGCTGGGGAATCCCCGACAGGTTCCTGCGCAACAGATCCAGGGTCTTTTTGGCGCGGCTGCGCATGGACTGGTATACGGAGCGCTGGTAGAGAAGCGCAAACGGCTCCGGTGCGAATGCGGGATCGTCGCTGCGCGACGCCAGGGCCAGGTGCAATTCGCCGGTCCGCCTGCCCAAAAGCGCCACCATCTCCGGATAGAACCCCCTGATCATCTCCAGCAGAGCGGGCGACAGTTCCAAGGCGCCCCGCTCCGGCTGCACCGCTGCGGGGGGCTCGCGCGACTCCTTTGCTTCCTCCCGGTGGGCCAGCACCCGGTCGACGAACTGTCCTATTTCGCTGAGCGTGAAGTTCCAGGCGTCTCCCTGGCTCGGGACGAACCCCTGCAACAGGGCCAGGCCGAACGGTTCGGCACCCGGGCGCCGATATTCCAGGATCCCGGCCAGAGGGGCCACGTGGTCGAAACGGACCCTCTCGGAGAGGAACCTGCCGATCTCCAGCTCGGGATGGACCCCTTCCTCCATGCGCCGGTACAGCTTCAGGAAGAAGGTCTTGTCGTAGAGGATGGCGCTGTTGGTCTGCTCCGAGGCGGCGACCTGCGAGACGAAGGGGAGCTCCTTGTCCCCCAGAAGCGCCGCAAGACCCTGTCCCGGTCGACCCGACAGCCTCCCCCCCTCGGAGCGGACCCCCTTTCTCCGGGCGATCATCTCGAAGAGCGCCGACCGGAAATGCCCGTTGAAGATGCCGTCGTATAGGACGCCCGCCCTGTCGTCGACCTTGAGGCGGCTGATCGCCGCGCCGGGAGCTTCGCCGAGAATCGCGTCCCCCCCGGCGTCCAGCGGGAGGAAGTGCAGCGGCAGCAGGTAGGTTTCCGTGCTCCCCTCGGTATAGCTGACCTCGATCAGCGTGACAATCACCGAGGAGCCGTCGATGTCGACCGGCAATTTCTCTACCAGAGCGACCCTCGCCACGATCCGGCTCTTCCCCTGGAACCAGCGGCATTTCTTCAGGTATTCCGGCAGAACCGACTGCTCGAGCTGGCGCAGCCCGCCCCCCCTCAGCATGTTCTCCCAGGTGACGGTGGCCAAAAGCTCGGGTAACACCCCCTCCTCCTGCGGGTTGACCTTCTCGCCGCCGTCGGTCAGCAGCAGCAGGTGGTAGTCGTAGGGGCCGACGAGGACGACGTAGGGGGAATCCTTGATGGCAGGAAACCTGTTGCGGCTGAACATCTCCTCCAGGTAGAAGCCGACGAAGCGGGGGAGGTTTATCTGCACGAACTGGGTAGTGCGGGAGAGATTGACCAGCACCAGGATGGTCTGCTCCTCGTGCTTTCTTATCAGGGCCAGGACCTTCGCGTTCTCCAGCGGGATGAACTCCAGGCTCCCCCAGCCAAACGCCTTGAAGCGCTTGCGCAGGTCGATCATCCGCTTCATCCACCAAAGCAGCGACGCCGGGTTCTTGGCCTGGTTCTCCACGTTCAGCGCCTCGTAGTGGTATTCCGGGTCGATGATCACCGGGAGATAGAGCTTTTGCGGGTTGGTGGGGGAGAAGCCGGCATTCCGGTCCGGGCTCCACTGCATCGGGGTCCGCACGCCGTTTCGATCCCCCAGGTAGTAGTTGTCTCCCATGCCGATCTCGTCGCCGTAGTAGATGATGGGGGTACCGGGGAGGCAGAACAGCAGCACGTTCATGAGCTCGATCTTGCGCCGGTCGTCCCCCATCAGCGGGGCGAGCCGGCGCCGGATCCCCAGGTTGATGCGCGCCCGCGGGTCCCGGGCGTAGATGCGGTACATGTAGTCGCGCTCTTCGTCGGTGACCATCTCCAGGGTGAGCTCGTCGTGGTTTCTCAGGAACAGGGCCCACTGGCACTCTTTCGGGATCACCGGGGTCTGCTGCAGGATGTTGATGATCGGGAAGGAATCCTCCATCTGCAGCGCCATGAACATGCGGGGCATGAGCGGGAAATGGAAGGCCATCTGGCAGGCGGCGCCGCCGCCGAAATAGGAGGCCGCGTCCTCGGGCCACTGGTTCGCCTCGGCCAGGAGCATCCGGTCCGGGTACTTGGCATCGACATAGGCGCGCAGCTTCTTCAGGAACTCGTAGGTCTCCGGGAGGTTCTCGCAGTTGCTCCCCTCCCGCTCGTAGAGGTAGGGGACCGCGTCGAGCCTCAGGCCGTCGACCCCCATGGCGAGCCAGAAATCGAGCACCCGCAGCATGGCGTCGTGCACCCGCGGGTTGTCGTAGTTCAGGTCCGGCTGGTGCGAGTAGAAGCGGTGCCAGTAGTAGCTCTTCGCAATCGGGTCGCGGGACCAGTTGGAGCTTTCGAAATCCTTGAAGATGATGCGGGCGTCGGCGTACCTGTCGGGGGTGTCGCTCCAGACGTAGAATTCGCGCCAGGGTGAGCCGGGCTTGGAGCTGCGCGCCTTCTGGAACCAGGGGTGCTGGTCCGAGGTGTGGTTCAGCACCAGTTCCGTGATGACCCGCATTCCCAGGGCGTGGGCGCCGCGCAGGAAGTCCTGGAAGTCGCGCAGCGTGCCGTAGTCCGGGTGGATGCCCCGGTAGTCCGCGATATCGTAGCCGTCGTCTCTGAGGGGCGAGGGATAGAAGGGGAGCACCCAGACCGCGGTGACCCCCAGGTCGCGCAGGTAGGGGAGTTTCTGCAAAAGGCCCCGGAAATCGCCGATGCCGTCCCCGTTGCTGTCGCAAAAGCTCCTGATGTGGACCTCGTAGATGATGGCGTCCTTGTACCAGAGCGGGTTTTTCTCGCTTCTCAGTGGCATGGCCTTACCTCTGTTCCCTACAGGTAATAGTCGAAATCGGCCTCCCGGCGCAGCCAGGTCCGGATGCGGTAGATCCTGGCCGGTGCCGTCCGGGGATCGAGCCTGACGTTGTTCCACTCACCCTGCGAGATGGACATCTCCTCGCTCAAGAGGTCGTGAAGCAGATAGGAGCGGCCCGGGTCGATGCCGAAAAGCTGCAGCGGGATGCGCAGTTTCACATGCTGGTCCCGGAAAGGGTCGAGGTTGACCGCGACCAGCAGCGAGTTGCGGCCGTCCCGGGAGAGCTTGCCGAAATAAAGCACGCTGTCGCTGTCCGTTTCATAGAACTCCAGGTTGTTGGTGCTCTGCAGGGCGCTGTTGTCGCGGCGTATCCGGTTCAGCGTCCCGATGAGCTGTTTCAGGTTCCCCGGGGCGTTGCGGTCCCAGCTCTGGATCTCGTACTTCTCGGCGTGCCGGTACTCCTCGCTGCGGGGCTCCGCCTCGCCGATGCAGAGCTCGAAGGGGGGTCCGTAGATGCCGTAATTGGAGGAAAGTGTTGCGGCGAGCACCAGCCGGATCATGAAGGCGGGCCTCCCTCCGTACTGGAGGTACTCGGTCAGGATGTCCGGGGTGTTGGGCCAGAAGTTGGGGCGCATGAACTGGCTCGCCTCGCCCCGGGTCAGCTCGGTCAGGTACTCGGTCAGCTCCTCCTTGCTGTTGCGCCAGGCGAAGTAGCTGTAGGACTGGCTGAAGCCGAGCTTGGCGAGCCGGCACATGATCTTTGGCCGGGTGAAGGCCTCGGCGAGAAAGATCACGTCGGACGACCTCTCCTTGGCCTGCGCGATAAGCCACTCCCAGAAGGGAAACGGCTTGGTGTGGGGGTTGTCGATCCTGAAGATCCGGACCCCCTGATCCATCCAGAAAAACAGCACGCTCTTCAGCTCCTCCCAGAGTCCCCTCCAGTCGGAGGTCTCGAAGTTGAAGGGGACGATGTCCTGGTACTTCTTGGGGGGGTTCTCGGCGTACTGCACGCTGCCGTCCGGTCTCCAGAGAAACCATTCGGGATGCTCCTTCAGATAAGGGTGATCGGGGGAGCACTGGAAGGCGATATCGAGTGCGATCTCGATGCCGCGGCTTTCCGCCTCCCGGACCAGCATCCGGAACTCCTCGATGCCGCCGAGCTCCGGATGCACCGATTTGTGCCCCCCCAGTTGCGAGCCGATCGCCCAGGGACTTCCCGGATCACTCGGCTCTGCAGTGGTCGCGTTGTTCTTCCCCTTTCTTTTGGAGTTGCCGATCGGGTGAATCGGCGGCAGATAGAGCACGTCGAAGCCCATCTCGGCGATTTCGTCCAGGAGCCCGATGCAGTCCCTGAGGCTGCCGTGCCTCCCCGGCCCGCCGCAGGAGCGCGGGAAGAGCTCATACCAGCTGCTGAAAAGGGCCTTTTTGCGGTCCACCCAGACGCTCAGTTCCTGCGGGAACCTGGTGGCGAGCCCCCTGGCGCAACAGGTACTTATCAGGTCGGCGAGCTCCGCATCGAGCCCCAGCGCGATCGCCTGCCGCCGCTCCGCCTCCCGGCTCAGGGCGGCGGCTGCCAGCCTGAGCCGCGCCGCATCGGCCTCCGAGGCCTCCTTTGCCGCCTGCTCGATGATGTTGACCCCGATCCTGAGATCGACCGCCACATCCTGGCCTGCCAGGGACCTTTTCTCCAGGTCCCTTTGCCAGGTTCTGAAATGGTCCACCCATCCCATCAATGTGTATTGGTACAGCCCCGGCTCGCCCAACAGGAAGGAGCCCTGCCAGCGGTCGTTGTCCAGGCGCCGCATCAGGGTTTCCTGCCAATCCTGCTCGCCCTGCCGGCGATAGAGCAGGAGGGCGACCACCTCGTCGTGGCCGTCGCTGAAGATGTCGGCCTGGACCACCATTTCGTCGCCCGCTATCCGTTGCACCGGGAACCGGCCGCAGTTCACCTGCGGGTTCACCGTTTCTATGGCTATCCGTTGCCTACCGTCCATCGCCGACCTCTTTTACTTGGTTCTACAGCTACTTCGGTCTTTAATCCGGTTAGCGCTGATCTTCAGTGAACTGGGTGACCGCCAATCTCCCCCCTTTGCAAAGGGGGGCGGGGGGGATTTAGCGCAGGTCCCATAGCGCGGCATGTTGCGACAGAGTTAAAATCCCCCTAAATCCCCCTTTGCAAAGGGGGACTTTCTGCGCCAACCATTGATACTGAAGATCAGCGCATCGGGTAATTTCATGGCCGAGCCCTCTGCCTCACACAGGCTCCAGCAGCGCTACCGGTACCGCGGCAAAAAGCAGCGCCAGCGGGATCCCCCTGCGCCCTGCGCGCTCGACGGTGTCGATCTCCTCGTCACTGATGACATTTCTGAACCGGGAGCCCGCACCTTCCGGCAGCACCAGGAAGGTGTCCAGCCAGGCCTGCTCACCCAGGGGGGAGATATCAGGCTCGGGCGCGAGAGTCGCTACCAGCCTGGGAGCGACGGCGATAAAGCCCCTGCCGCTCACCCTGCGCGCGAAGGCGCACAGATGCCGGGACCGGGCCCCTTGAGCCTCGAGCGGCAGATAGTCCCCCTGGTCGAAGAGGTCGCGGTTCTCCCTGCGATAGTTGAGGACCCTGAAGATGAGGTAGAGCTTGACCCGTCCGTCCCCGCAGCTCTCCTGGAGTTCCCGAAACAGTGCCTGCGCCCCGATTTCGGCCTCGCGCCCCTTGAGCCCCGCCAGCGCCTCCATCCGGCAGCGATAGTCGACCGGATGGCGGTTGTCCGGATCGACCAGTGTGAAATCCCAGAGCTCGGTCCCCTGATAGAAATCGGGAACTCCGGGCGAGACCATCTTCAGGAGAACCTGCGACAGCGAATTGAAGATGCCGCAGCGCGCGATGCCTCTTTGCAAGGGGAGGAACTCGGGAAGGAAGCCGTTTCCGGGGTCGTCGGAGAGGAGCTGGTCGACGAAGGAGAGCACCGCCTCTTCGTAGGCCGTATTGGGGCTCACCCAGCTGCTATGCACCTTGGCCTCGCGCATCGCCTTGGTCATGTACTCCCTGATCCTGCCCCGGAATCTCTCGAACCCCTCCCGGTCCGTCTCCAGGGCGGGCCAGACGCCGAGCAGGGTCTGGTAGAGCAGGTATTCCTCGTTGCGGTCCGGCACCGTCTGGTTTTCGAAGATCGCCGTCTTCGCCTTGTTGAGCCGGCTCCACCTCACCAGCGATTTCTGCCAGACCTCGGGAATTTCCGAGAGCACGTCGATCCTGGCCCTGACGTCCTCGCCCCGTTTCGAGTCATGGGTGGCGGAGGCGATCATGGAATGGGGAAAGGTCTTGATACGCTCCAGGTTCTGGCCGTGAAAGGCCTCCAGCGGCGTGCCGAACCTGCCGGGCATCCCCCCCACGTCGTTTAACGAGATCAGGCGGTTGTACACGTAGAAAGCGGTGTCTTCCAATCCCTTTGCCATGACCGGGCCGGTTATCTGCTGAAAGCGCATGACGAAATTGATCCAGGCCCTCCTGTCGCTCTCGGTGGCCCGCTCCGGGAACCGAAACAGCAGCACGTCCCGCACGAAATCGAAGAAGGAGCCGCTGATGGCGGGGTTCTTCCGTTTTGCCTTGGCCACTGCCCCCTCGATGTACTGCACGTCCTTCTCCCGCATGGCACCGGAATTGGCGTAGGTCCGGTACACCGGAAAGCAGGCGATCACCTCGCTTATGGCGCGCGACAGGCTGTTCAGGGTGAAGTCACGGGTCAGCCGGTCCTGCTCTGAGATGTTGTTCAACTGGTGCGCCAGCATGTTCCCCTCGCCGGAGAGCGAGACCTCCATCACGAGCTTCTTCTTCTCGTAGACGACCTCCGGAAAATCCGCCACCCGCCCCGCGAAACGCTGGTAGATCCGGTCGAAGGCCCTGGCTTTTTCGGTGTCGACGAAGATGCCGTTCAGGTTGTTGAGGAACTCGTACCCGGTGGTGCCGGACACGGGCCACTGCTCCGGGAGCTGCTCACCCTTCATGAGGATCTTTTCGCAGACGACGTACAGCGGCTGGTAGCAAGGATTTTGCTCCAGCGCCTGCCGGTACTCTTCTTCCCAGCCCTCCCTCCTGGCGGCCGTCCCTTCGGCAGCGCCGCCGCCGGCCGATCCGTTTCCCGCCGCGAAGTGGCGCAGCTCAAGGTAGCAGCTTTTCTGCAGGCCCTGCAGATACACGATCGGGTCGTAAAGGCCGTCCACGTGGTCGATACGCACCCCGGTCACCTTCCCTTCCCGGATCAGCCGGAACAGGAGCTGGTGGGTCTGGTCGAACACGGCCTGGTTCTCCATCCTGATGGCGGCCAGGGCGTTGATGTCGAAAAACCTGCGGTAGTTGATCTCCTCCGTCGCCACCCTCCAGAAGGAAAGGCGGTACACCTGGTCGCGCAGCAGCCCGTCCAGGAGGTCGAAGCTCGCCGGCTCTCCCTTGGCCCCGTTGAAGATGACCACGTTCTCGTCGATGAAGGCTGCCACTTCGGGACTCTCCTGGCAGAGCTGCCAGAGGCGTTTCTTGACGATTTCCTTCTCGCGATGGCGCTCCGCCTGCTTTTCCGGGTCCTGTTCCGTGGCAGGCGGCAGGTGCTGCAGCGCGGTGTCGATGCTCAGGAGCTCCAGCAGGGGCGGGGCCTCGGGGGGAAAGAGCCCCTGCAGGCTCTCCAGGCGGTGTCCGAGAATCTGCAGGTAGCTCTTCGGTTCCACGGGGATCTGCACCCGGGAACACTGGACGAAGAAGCCCCCTTCCCGGAACAGCAGGCGCAGCTCGCCGTTTTCCAGCACCTTGCCGTACTGGTCGCCGAGAAAAGGGAGCAGCACCTTGCCGGTCAGCTCCTTTTTCACCGGCTCCCAGTCGATGTCGAAGAAGTGCGCGTAGGGCGAGCTCATGCCGTTTTCCAGCACGTCCATCCACCAGACATTCTCACCGCTTTCGATGCACATGTGGTTCGGCACGAAATCGAGGATGTGCCCCATGCCGAAGCGCTGCATCTCCTCGACCATCGCCCGGTGGCTCTCTTCGCTCCCCACCTCCCGGTTGAGAACCGTCTGGTTCACGACATCGTAGCCGTGTACGCTCCCTTCCTTGGCGCCCAGGTAGGAGGAGGCGTACACGTCGCTGATCCCCAGATCGTTGAGATAGCCTATGATCTGTCTCGCATCGGCGAAGGTGAATTGCGCGTTGAACTGGAGCCGATAGGTGGCGGACGGTATTCTGGCGCTCGGCAAGTTTTCCTGGCCCATGCTCCCCCCTGGTCTATGCCTCCGGCAGCACGGCGCCGAGGTTGAAGCGGAAGGTTTCGCCCAGTTTTCTGAAAGCGTCCAGCCAGATCCCCGCTCCCTCGTCCCCGCTTTTCGCCTTGGCGAGGTAATCGCGATAGGTCGTCTTTACCTGCAGGTAATAGTCGTTTTGCACCTGCCAAAGTACCACGCTGATGGGGATCTCGTTCAGAAGGCTCATGAACTTCTGGACCCTTGCCATCAGCGTCAGATCCGAGGGGTGGTCGGCAAAGGCGCGGGTAAGCCGTTCGGCGTGGCGTCTCAGGAAGTATTCCATATCGGGCGAATCCAGCGAGACCTGCCACTTCCTGATCTGGGAGACGATCCTTTGCACCGCTTCGGTATCGATTTCCTCCTGTGTCAGCGCCGTCTTCAGTGCCTCGTTCAGCGCAGGTTGCGCCGCGGCGAGAAATATCCGCGGCACGGGCATGCGGGTTTCCTCGACGAACTCCATCAACGGCCTGGAGCGCTCGAACATGGCCTGGTAACTGGAGATGCTTTCCTCCATGTTCTTGTCGATGATCAAGTTGAGGATCTTGCGTTTCTCGTCGGTGAAGAGGTTGATCAGGGAATAGCTGTGCGTGCCGAAGTGCTTGTCCATCAGGGCGATCAGCTCGGTGTAGAGCGCCTTGTCGAAGGCCGCGCTCACCTCCTCCTTCATGGCTGCGTATGCCTGTGGCTCGCACACGCCCGTCACCCCCCCCTTGAAGTCGTGGCTCCCCAGCCGTACCACGCAAAAGGTCAGGCAGGCCTCCTCCTCGGTGATCTCCGAGGCGACGTGTATGCGCCCCATGGCGATGGTGGCGTCCGGGGTGGAGATCTTCGTGTAATCCTCTTTCGCGATGGCATAGCAGTAGATCTGCGAGTGCTCCTCGTACTCCTCGTAAAGCGAGCTGAAGGCATAGTGGGCGCCGACCTTGAGCAGGTCCAGCCGTATCGGGAGCACGAAATTCTCATAGATCCATGCCCCGTCCTGATTCTCCGGGATATTGCTCTTGGCCTGCTGCAGCCTGTCCAGGAACGCCTTTTCGATCCCCTCTTCCAGTATCCCGTTGGATAGCTGCAGTGCGCGGCTCGCGTAGTCGATGACCTGGACCGTCTCGATCCCGGAAAGCTCGTCGAAGAACCAGCCGCAGCTCGTGTACATCAGCATGGCGTGGCGCTGCATCTCCAAAAGCTTCAGGGCGGTGATCTTCTCGTCCGCGCTCAGATCGCGGGTGGCGTGCTGAGCCAGGAACGATTCCGCCTGCTCCATCTCCCGGTTCAGGATCACCTCGATGTAGGCATCGCGGGTCTCCCAGGGATCCTTGAAAAACTGCGTGCCGGTGCGCGCGAAGCCGTTGGCGAGACGATCCCTCAGCCAGTCGAGCGCGGCGCGCAACGGGCCGCGCCACTGCTGGTTCCAACCCTCTCGTCCGCCGTTGCAGCCGCAGTCGCTGTTCCAGCGCTCCACCCCGTGGGCGCAGCTCCACGAGGTCCTCTCGTGTATCTGGGCCTCGAAGATCGGAGGACAGAGTTCGAGATACTCGCCGTAATTGGTTATGCGCGCAAGATTGTTGCTCTCGATGTGATTGAGAGCCGCTGCCAGCGCCATGTCCCCGAATTTCTGATGGTGCCCGTAGGTCTCCCCGTCGGTCGCTATGTGCATCAGCTGCGGCCACTCCCGCGAGTCGGTGAATCCCCCCAGCAGCCGGTCGGCCAGCCCCTCGCCGTTGTTCAAGAGGTTTTCGAAGGCGACTGCCCGTGATATCGGTCCATCGTAGAAGAAGATGGTGATGCTCCGCTTCGAGGCGAGCTGACACTGGTAGGGGGTGGTCGGATCGATGTCCCCCTCGGTCCACTCCTTTTCCCCTATTTTCCTGAAGCGCGCCGCCTGGTGGGGCGCCAGGATGGTGTACTTGATCCCCTGCTCCGCCAGAATATCGAGGGTTTCCAGGTCCACTGCGGTCTCGGCGAGCCACATCCCTTCAGGGAATCTCTGGAAGCGTTTCTCGAAATCCTTGATCCCCCAGATGATCTGGGTGCGCTTGTCCCGGGAGTTGGCCAGCGGCATGATCATGTGGTTGTAGACCTGGGCGATCGCCGCTCCGTGGCCCGAGCGCCACTGCATGCTCTGCCGGTCCGCGTCGAGAATGGCCCGATAGACCTCGGGAGCCGCCATTTCCATCCAGGAGAGCACGGTCGGTCCGAAGTTGAAGTTTATCTTGGCGTAGTTGCTGACGATATCCATGACGCGCTGCTCGCCGTCCAGGATGCGGGAGGCGGCGTTGGAGGCATAGCACTCCGCGGTTACCCGCTCGTTCCAGTCATGGTAGGGAAAGGCGGAGTCCTGGGTCTCCACCGCTTCCAGCCAGGGATTCTCGCGCGGTGGTTGATAGAAGTGGCCGTGAACGCAGACAAATCTCTCCTGAGCTTGTTCCATGTGATCCCCCTATATGGTCGCCGTGTAGACCAGCACGCTGAACGGATTGATCGTTACCGAGCTTTCTGCTCCCGCCTGAGCCACGGAGATAGACCCTGCCGCGACCTCTCCCTGTCCCCTCCAGTGCTGCGCCGAAGAATCCAGAATCTTCTCCCAGTTTCCCTGCGGCAGGGTGAGGACCACCTCCTGCTGCATGTTGCTGAAGCTGAACAGGCAGAGCGCCGCGCATTGTTCCCTCTGCCTCCGGATTGCCAGGACTTTTTGCTGCTGCATGCCGGTTATCTCCATGGCGTCCCGGTTGAAGACCTGCAGGGCCGGCAACCTGGTGCGCAAAGCCATCAGTTTCCGGTAGAATTCGAGAATCAGGGCCTGTTCCCCCTCCCTCTTCAGGGTCAGGTCGATCTTCGATTCGAGGAAGGTGGACTCGGCTGCCGGATCCGGGATCTCCCCCTCGCAGATGCCGGAGGGGTGCTCTTCGTGCTTACCCTTTCGCACCGCCTCGATCAGTTCCGGGTCGGAGTGGCTGACAAAATAGTGGAAGGGGGCGGTCTCTCCGTACTCCTCCCCCATGAACAGAAGCGGCAGGTATGGGGAAAGCAGCACCACGCCGGCCGCCAGCAGGAGTTTCCCCAGGGGCTGGTTGGCGCTCAGGCGGTCGCCGCACTTCCTGTTGCCGATCTGGTCGTGGTTCTGGCTGAAGACGACGAACTGCGAGGTGGGACGGTCCTTGGCCCAACCGCCGTGGCGGCGCTTGCGGTAGCGCGAGTACTCGCCGGTGAAGACGAAGGCGTCGGTATAGGCCTTGACCAGCTGGCTGAACTGGCCGAAATCCTCGTAGTAACCGGTAGTCTCGCCGGTGAGCAGGGTGCGCAGCGCATGGTGGAAATTGTCGCACCACTGGGCGTCGATGCCGTAGCCGCCGATGCTGTGGGGATTTATCAGCCTGGCGTCGTTGGTATCGTTTTCGGCGAAGAAATATATATACCTGCCGAGGTTCCCGCGGTGGCCGTGCAGTTCCTCGGCAAGCTGCTGCAGGAAATGCTTCGGGGTCTGATCGAAGATCCAGTCGACGGCGTCCAGACGCAGGGCATCGACGTGGAACTCATTGATCCAGTACATGGCGTTGCCCATGAAATACTCTACGACCGAGTCGCTGTAGGGTCCGTCGAAGTTCAGGGCTTCGCCCCACGGAGTGCGGTATTTGTCGGTAAAGTAGTGACCGAACTCCCCCAAATAGTTCCCTTCCGGCCCCAGGTGGTTGTACACCACGTCCAGGATGACCGCGAGCCCCTTGCGGTGACAGGCGTTGATCAGCTGTTTCAGGCCGTCCGGCCCGCCGTAGCTGTTTTGCGGGGCAAAGTGATTTACGCCGTCGTAGCCCCAGTTGCGCTCTCCGGGAAACTGCGACACCGGCATGAATTCCAGTGCCGTGATGCCGAGGTCCACTAGGTAGTCCAGCACGGAGATCACCGCCTCGAAGGTCCCCTCCCTGGTGACTGTGCCGACGTGGATCTCGTAGGTCCTGAACTCTTCGAGGGGAATGCCGTTCCACCCCTCGTCCGTCCAGTTGAAAAGCTCGGGGTCGACGACCTGCGACGCCTCGTGCACTCCGTCGGGCTGGAAGCGCGATACCGGGTCCGGGCGAGCCGTCCCGTCGTCTGCCTGATAGAGATAGCGGTCGCCGTCGGAGACGCCGGGGATGGTGACCGAGTAGTACCCCTTTTCCTCCTGCTGCATGGCAACCGTGCCGGCCGCTTTTCCGGAGAGGACCAAAACCGCCATGTTGGTCGCCTTGGGAGCCCAGACCCTGAACCGGGTGCCGTCGTCCTTGAGGACTCTTGCGCCGAGATCGAACTGCCAGGCATCTGCTGCCATAAAAGACCTCCTGCTTGACTTGCGGCTCTTTTCAGCTCTAGCGCCGGACGCGACTGTCACTGGAAAAACATTTCTTAAACATACTTTATGTTCCTTCCATGTCAATGAGTAAGCTGCTCTGGCAGAGCGATCAGGGGGGGCTGGCAGAGGCCGGTATCGAGATAGTAAGTAGCCGAGATAAGGTCACTTGACAGTGGCGCGATCGTCAAAGGCATGGACTCTTTAGCTTGCAGTCGACTGCGAGCCGGAAATTAGAAGGGCTTAGATCCTTAAGATCTAAGCCCTGTTGTTTCGGCCGTCATCGTTAATCATGCAGCAGACGCTGTCACGTCTGTCAGGTGCGGCCAATGGTAGGAATCGCCTCGCGGATGAAGGCAAGATGGCGCTGTTCGTCGGCCCAGTTCGCCCGGACTATCGCGGAGATATCAGCGGGAAAATCGAGCTTCGAGGCTTCCTCATACCTCGAGTTGGTCAGTCGCACGTTGGTTTCCATCGCTTCCAAGGCTCCCTTGGTACCGGTCAGGCTGCGCAGTGCGGTGAACCCGGATATCATGAAACCCTTGAAATCCGAGGTCAGTTCCGGCGGAGTTCCGCCCAGTTCCAGCACCTTCGCCGAAAGCAGATCGATGTGTTTGCGGTGATCTCCCTGGAACTGGATCAGCTTGTCCTTGATCACCTGCTCATTCACGTTCTTGATCGCCTGATCATAGGCGTGGGTGGCGTCTACGTCCAGCTGGATCAGTTTTTCGAGGTTGTTGAGTATGTCATCCCTGTTCATGGTGGTACCTCCTGTTAAATTTTTGTAATGCTAGCATGCGTGGCTCTTTTTGCAATTCAGGTCAGGATTTTTTTATCTCCGGCCGATGTTCCGGCCGCATCGGTGCGGCCCAATCGGCCGGTTCCAGCGGGGGTTCCAGCGGGTTTTCCCTCATTCTCTCCAAGATCTTCCAGGTATGGCCGGTCTTGTGGGCGTGATTTTCAGCGGCTTCACGAGCCACCTCCTTGCTGTATAACCACTCTGTAATCGCGCCGCATCCGCCTGTGCACTCCGGAAGATACTCATACGCGGTATAGTCAAAGTCCATTCCAGGCTCCTTTAAAACCCGATCCCGATCGGCCTGCCCTCATAATCCGGGTGCTGATATTTTCGCAACTGCTGTTTTTGCCCCTGCCGTCTGTACGTTGCTCTCCGTTTCCTACCATGACTTTGGTCAACAGTTGGAACGCTAAGAGCCCCTTGCTACGTTGGCATAACTTAATTTTCCGGCCTTTGGGATCTTTTTGTCAATCTGTTTTCTGAGGGGACTAATTCTACTTTGTCAGATTACAGCACAACGCCGTCATTCTCCCCCCATCCCCCTCCCAGCCTCCCCCTTGAAGGGGGAGGAGCCTTAAAATCCCCTCCCCTTCAAGGGGAGGGTTAGGGTGGGGATGGGGGCAAGGTGGTAATGTGACAAAGTAGAACTAAGCCTCCGCAAACTGCACAATTCCTCCCCCCCTTGAACTTGTCAGCCGTAGCCTTGGCGAAGGCTGATGGGAGGGGGTTGGGGAGCACTGCCATTAAGTTAAGCGGTGATTCCGTGAATCATGTAGGGTGGGCCGTGCCCACCATCAGGATGCGGTTGTGGTGGGCACGGCCCACCCTACCTCTCATTCCCTTAACTTAATGGCAGTGGGGTTGGGGAGAGGGTGATAAACGCTGCTTCGCAGCTATGATAGAATGTTCCCAGGTAAGAGGAGATTTCCAATGAGCCTGGAAGAATACCAGAGGAAACGGGACCTGACCAAGAGTCCCGAGCCCTCGCCCAAGTCAAAGAAGTCCGACGGAGTCCTGCGTTTCGTGGTCCACAAACACGCGGCATCCCATCTGCATTATGACTTCAGGCTGGAACTCGACGGTGTCCTGAAAAGCTGGGCAATTCCCAAGGGTCCCTCCCTGGACCCATCCATCAAAAGACTTGCCATGATGGTAGAGGATCATCCCTACGATTATGGTGCCTTCGAAGGCATAATCCCCAAGGGCAATTATGGTGCAGGAGAGGTATTGATCTGGGACGAGGGTAGCTACCACGCCTCAGCGGCCGATGACCGGCAGGGAAGTGAAGAGCTTTTGCGGGAAGGGCTCCGTAAAGGCGATCTCAAGTTCATCCTCGACGGGCATAAGTTGAAAGGGGAGTTCGCCCTGGTCAGGATGAAGAGCGAAAAGGGTAACACCTGGTTACTGCTGAAAAAGAAGGACGCTTTTGCGACCGGCGAGGATGTCACCCTGAAGGAGCGCTCCGTTGTGAGCAATGTCACCATCGAGGATCTTAAAAGAGGTATAGCACCATCCACACCACCGACCGAGGCAGCTCAGTCAGCTCAGTCAGCTCAACCGACTCAACCAGCTCAGGCACCCCAGCCTGAGGAAGCCTACCAATCCCCTGGGAGCCGACAAGCCGGTCGCGCCAAAAAGCCCACGGAGCTCCCCTCGGCACCGATGCCCCATGAGGTTCGGCCGATGCTGGCCACATCCGTAAAGGAACCTTTCGACGATCCCGATTGGCTCTTCGAAATCAAGCTGGACGGCTACCGTTGCATTGCTGAAATCGAGAGCGGGAAGGTCCTGCTGTATTCCCGGAACAACATATCCTTTAACCAAAGGTTTCCAGGCGTAACACGCGCGTTGGAATCGATCCAAAGAGATGCGGTATTTGACGGAGAAATAGTGGCGCTTGACGACAAGGGGAGATCGTACTTCCAACTTTTGCAAAACTACCAACGCACGGGCCAAGGCAACAGCAGCTATTTTCTCTTCGATTTACTTTACCTGGACGGCAAGGATCTGCGCGGCCTCCCCCTGCTCACCAGAAAGGAGATGCTCCGCAACCTGCTGCCGGAACTGCCGAACATCCGGTACAGCGATCACATTCTCGAATTTGGCAAAGACTTCTTCGATATAGCTCGGGCCAACAACCTGGAGGGGATGCTGGCCAAACGAAGCAACAGCCGGTACCAGACCGGAAGAAGGAGCAAGGATTGGCTCAAAGTAAAGATACGGCTGCAGCAGGAAGCCGTCATCTGCGGCTTTACCGAGCCGCGGGGCAGCAGAAAGAATTTCGGGTCACTGGTGCTGGGAGTTTACGAAAACGGTGAACTCACCTATATCGGGCTAACCGGCGGCGGCTTCGACGAAGCCGGCCTCAAGGAAATCCACGCCATGTTGCGGTCGCTGGCACAGCCCGGTTCCCCCTTCAAGGAGCGTATCAGAACCGATATGCCGGTTAAATGGGTGAATCCGGTACTGGTCTGTGAAGTGGAGTTCGCCGAGTGGACCGATGAGAGGGTGATGCGCCAACCGATCTTCTTGGGGCTCAGAGAGGACAAAGACCCGAATATGGTTGTCAGAGAAGAGTTTTCATCCCGGGTGCTGCCGGCACCGGAGATGGAAGACGAAAAGAAGGAAACTGGCGGCAAGCAGGAAGCGAAGAATGAGAAAGAGAAAATAGTGGTAATAGGCGGCAACCGACTGGAGCTGACCAATCTGGACAAGGTTTTCTGGCCGGAGGAGGGATACACCAAGGGAGATGTCATCGATTACTACAGGAAGGTGGCCCACTGCATGCTGCCCCACCTGCAGGACCGGCCGGAATCACTGTACCGCACTCCGCACGGCATAACCCGGGCGGGATTTTTTCAAAAAGAGGCAGGGGAACTGCCGCCGCCTTGGATGAAGACCAAGGAGATCTTTTCCAAGCATGTCGACAAGCACATAAAGTTTTTCCTCTGCCAGGACGAGGCGACCCTGATATTCATGGCGAATCTGGGATGCATAGAGATCAATCCCTGGCTCTCGCGCATACAGAGTCTGAACTACCCGGATTACTTTGTGATTGATCTCGACCCGGAAGACATCGCCTTTGAGAAGGTGATTGAGACGGCGCTTGCGGTGCATGAGGTTCTCGATCGAGCCGGCGCGGCCAGCTTTCCCAAGACCTCCGGCGCAACCGGCATGCACATTTACGTCCCGCTGGGCGCCAGATACGACTACGATACCGCGGAGAAATTCGCCCGAGTTGTGGCGACCATAGCGCACCACAAAGTGCCGGATTTTACCAGCCTGGTACGCAGCCCGCAGAAGCGGCAGAAAAAGGTTTATCTCGATTTCCTTCAGAACAAAGCCGGGCAGACCCTTGCCGCCCCCTACAGTATCCGTCCCAGACCCGGTGCGACAGTCTCCGCACCGCTCAGGTGGGAGGAAGTAAAGTCCGGGCTGGATCCTCGCCAGTTTACCATCGAGACCATGCCGTCACGGATAGAGCATCTGGGGGATCTGTTCAGCGGAGTCCTGGGACCGGGCATCGACCTGGAGAGCTGCATAGAGAAGCTGGAAACATCTGCGAGTTGAAACTCCTGTGACAATTCCTGTCAAGCGCTAGCACCCCCTCACCCCGGCCCCACTGCCATTAAAGTTAAGCGGTGATTCCGTGAACATGTAGGGTGGGCCGTGCCCACCATCAGGATGCGGTTGTGGTGGGCACGGCCCCCTACCCTTCTCCCCCCCGCCCACTGGCATCACTTACCCTCTCCTCCCCCCGGAGGGGGGAGGAGAGGGAGGAGAGGGAGGGGGGAAGAGTGCGGCTTCTCTGAAGAACAGCTGGGGACAACTAGGCAACTCGCGCTTTTAAACGGCAGCTGGCGTATGCTATACTAAACTTAGCTAAGATTAATTAGAAAAGTGAGGTGATTGATCATGCTACGGTGGGCACTGATATTCTTCATCATTTCCGTCGTCGCCGCGTTCTTCGGTTTTGGTGGCATCGCCACTGCAGCGGCGGGTGTTGCCAAGATGCTGTTCTACCTGTTCTTAGCGGTCGCAGTTATATTGCTGATAGCTGGCCTTGTCGCGGGGCGAGGCATGCTCCGATAACCGGATACACCTTGAATAAAGGCGGCGTGAAGCCGCCTTTATTATTACCGGTTAGCGCTGAACTTCAGTATCAATGCGGATGACCAAAGCCTGTTACGCAAAGAACGCGAGGAGGCGCGAAGAACGCGGGGAAAAACAAGTCCATGGGGTGAACAAAATGCCTGTACTTTGCGTTCTTCGCGCGCAGTTCTTCGCGTCCTTTGCGTTACAGCTTTTACAGTTAAAATTGATGCTAATCGGAATTATTATTTATAAGACCTCCCCCAACTTTTTCAAAGCGTACATCTTCGATCACTCCGACTCCGCCAACTGTTTTCGGATCTCCAGCAAGTCCTCGCCGCGCACCGCCTCGGGATAATGCATCTTCAGTTCCTTGAGCGTGTCCAGGATGACCTGTGAAATGATGAGCCGTGCGCTTTTCTTGTCGTCAGCCGGGATGATATACCAAGGCGCCTGCTTGCTGCTTGTAGCGCTGATGCATTTTTCGTAGGCCTCCTGGTACTGCTTCCAGAGGTTTCTCTCCTCTATGTCGTCGTGGCTGAACTTCCAGTTCTTCTCCGGATTGTCGAGCCGCTCAAGCAACCGTTTCTTCTGTTCCTCCTTCGAGATATGCAGGAAGAACTTGATGATGCGGGTGCCGTTTCTATGCAGATGCCCTTCCATCTCCTGAATTGAGCGATATCGATCGCGCCAGATGGTTTTCTCGTCAAGCAGTTCATCAGGAAGGCCCTGTCCGCGAAGCATCTCCGGATGCACCCGGACGATGAGCACCTCTTCGTAGTAGGAGCGGTTGAAGATGCCGATCTGGCCGCGCTGCGGCAGACGGCAGATCCCGCGCCAGAGAAAATCATGTTGCAGTTCCTCGGTACTTGGTCGCTTGAAGGAGAAGACCTGGCAGCCCTGGGGATTGATGCCGGACATCACGTGTTTGATGGCGCCGTCCTTCCCCCCCGCGTCCATGGCCTGGAAAATCAGCAACACGGAGTAACGGTTGCTTGCGTAAAGCAGACCTTGCAGTGCGCTTAGTTGCTGAACTTGTTCATTGAGAAGTTCCTGATATTGCTCCTTGGAACTGTAGAGAGGCTCGATGGAGGTGGGGCATTTCCTAAGCGCGATCGTTTCGCCGTCTTGAGCCTTGAACTTTTTAGTCACGATTTTCATTTCTTTCCTCAGCACACGTTCAGGCTGTTCATCCTTTACCGTTGGTGACTCCCATACCCGGTTTTCTCCGCTGCCGCAGGCGATAGCGGAAGATCCAGCAGGCAGTCTACCATCTTATTCGGGTCCTGCTTAGATCAAGCCGTATCAGGATGGGTGGGCTCTGCAGCCACAAGACCTCCCCCCTTTGTAAAAGGGGGGTCGGGGGGGATTTTACCCCAGTTGCCACGGAGTGCCGAAGGCTTTAAGGCAAATCCCCCTAAATCCCCCTTTTTCAAAGGGGGACTTCCCGCTGCACTGACGCAAGCTGCAGATCAGCGACTGATAGCCATCTCGTTCCCAAGCTCCAGCTTGGGAACGAGAAACAAAAACTCCCTCCCCTTCAAGGGGAGGGTTGGGGTGGGGATGGGGTTTGACCGGGGGGGGGCGACATCGCCTTTCCTACTTCTCACTCCTTGAGAGCAGAGTCGACATCATCTGTTTTGCCGACTGGGTCACTATTCCGCTGCGGTTCGGGTCCCCCTTGAAAAGCGAGGAGAGAAACCCCTTGGCCTGCTCGAAGGTGATATGGGGAGGAAGCGGCGGCACGTCCGGGTCGCAGTGGGCATCGATCACTACGGGCTTGTCCGCTGTGAGCGCCATACCCCAGGCGGTCACGATCATCTCCGGCCGGCTCAGCTCCACCCCTGCCAGGCCCAGCATCTCCGCATAGCGCGCATACGGAAACTCGGGCACGTCCTCCGAGCCGCTGAACTTCGGGTCGCCGTTCATGACGCGCTGCTCCCAGGTGACCTGGTTCAGATCCCGGTTGTTCAGCACCAGGATCACCATGCGGGGATTGCTCCAGCTCTTCCAGTGCTTGGCGACGGTGATCAGATTGTTTATGCCTTGCATCTGCATGGCGCCGTCGCCCACCAAGGCGATCACCATCCTTTCCGGATGGTTCATCTTCGCCGTTATGGCATAGGGGAGACCGGGACACATGGTGGCAAGCCCGCCCGAGAGCGAGGCCATCATGCCGGGGCGCATCTTGAGGTCGCGGGCATACCAGTTGACCGCCGAGCCGGAATCGCAGGTGATGATGCAGTTGTCGGGAAGCCTTGAAGAGAGTTCCCAGAACAGGCGCTGCGGGTTGATCGGATTGGCCGGGATCATGGCCCGCGCCTCCAGGATCTCCCACCATTCACGCACGTTCTTCTCGACGGTGTCGCGCCACTGCCGGTCGGTCTTCTTTTGCAGCAGCGGAATCAGCGCCCTCAGGGTAAGCAGGCAGTCCCCCTGCAGATTCACCTCCATGGGGTAGCGCAGCCCCAGCATGCGCGGGCTGATGTCGATCTGCACCCCGCGCGCCTGCCCCTCCTTGGGGAGGAATTCGGAATAGGGAAAGCCGCTGCCGATCATCAGGAAGGTGTCGCAGTCGTTCATCATCTCCCAACTCGGCTTGGTACCGAGCAGACCGATGCAGCCGGTCACGAAGGGGAGATAGTCGGGGAGGACCGCCTTGCCGAGCAGCGCCTTGGCCACGCCCGCACTCAGCAGCTCGGCCACCACGGTCACCTCCTCCGATGCCCCGAGCGCACCGGCGCCGACCAGGATGGCGACCTTCTGCCCCGCATTCAGTATTGCGGCCGCACGTTGCAGGTCGTCCCGCCTGGGAACCACATCCGGCCTGGTAAAACCAAGCCCGGTGAAGGTGGTCCCGTGTTTCCTGTCGGGGGAGGCGACGGCATCCATCTCCTGTATGTCGCTGGGAAGGATGATGCAGGTGACGGTCCTCTCGGCAAGCGCGATCCTCACGGCGCGGTCCACCAGGTGACGGACCTGCGAGGGACTGGTCGCCATATGCACGTAATGGTGCGCCACATCCTTGAAGAGCGATAGCAGATCCACCTCCTGCTGGTAATCGGCGCCCAGGGCGGTGGTCGCCTGCTGCCCCACGATGGCCACCACCGGCTGGTGATCGAGCTTCGCATCGTAGAGGCCGTTTAGCAGATGAATGGCGCCAGGCCCCGATGTCGCTATGCAGATGCCTACCTCTCCGGTGAACTTGGCATGGGCGCACGCCATGAACGCCGCTTCCTCCTCATGGCGGGCCTGGACGAATTCCACCCTCTCCTTTTCACGGTTGAGCGCTCCCATGACCCCGTTTATGCCGTCTCCGGGATAGCCGTAAACCTTGCGCACCCCCCAGTCAAAGAGTCGCTGCACCAGATAATCGCTGGTCGTCGTTGCCATGAGACCCCCGTTCCCGATAAATTTTACCGATTAGCGTCAATCTTCAGTACTAGGCTCGATACTCGCTCCCCCCTTTGGGAAAGGGGGGTCGGGGGGGATTTCGCCCAAGGCGCCACAGAGTGCAGCTTTGCAGCTAACTGCAAATCCCCCTAAATCCCCCTTTTTCAAAGGGGGACTTTCAGCCACACCCAGCGTTACTGAAGATAAGCGGTAAATTTTTAAACGCTAATTTTCCTCTTGAAGTCTAGGGACGGTACGGCACTTTGTCAACTGCGCCCATGTTCCTATTTCCGCCTGTACCTTGACATCGATGCGTAGCTTGGTAAATAAGATTAGATCTTTTTCATTCTGTTTTCATGGGGACCATTCATTCCAGCTTACCGACAGGTGCCGCACTCCTGCCGGCCGAGTGATCGGATTCGCCTACTGGGGACTTGCAACCCACAGCTTCACGCCCCTGCCGAGGGTACAACAGTCGGAAGGGGCGGACAATACGCGTTGCGCTGAAGCGAGTACAGCCGAGGAGCGGGAAGCTGGAAGACCTCCCCCGCGTCTGGCCCCGTACGGTAGTGCAAGGTAATAGCCTACCGCAAGCCCAACAACGATTGGGAAATTTATCTCTGTCGCAATACTGGTGTCGCTTTTGTATGTTTTAACGGTGTACATACCACGCCTAGTGGCGCAAATAGGGCCAAAGAAGAATTCAAGCGATTGCATGGCGAGATATCGGGGAAGGGAGATGAAATCCGCTATGAGGTTTTATACAACTACTCAAATGGCTTTGAAGATTTCGTCGAAACATTTGAGCAGCGAAAGGCTGTGCCTTTACCCCCCTTTGCAAAGGGGGGCAAGGGGGGATTTTGCCCACCTCAGCTGACTAAATCCCCCTCGATCCCCCTTTGCTAAAGGGGGAAGGTCCCATTTTTCACCAGTACCTTTGTTTGGTAGATAGTTCCGATGGAAGAACAGCGACAGTTCAGATTGCTTAGTCTATCAGCATCGGGCAATAGTTGGACAAAAGGAGGCCCGTCCCCTACGGCTGTGATACATTCCACTGCCCTCGGCGGGAACCTAATTCTACTTTGTCAGATTACAGCACAACGCCGTCATCCTCCCCCCATCCCCCTCCCAGCCTCCCCCTTGAAGGGGAGGAGCCTTAAAATCCCCTCCCCTTCAAGGGGAGGGTTAGGGTGGGGATGGGGGCAAGGTGGTAATGTGACGAAGCAGAACTAACCCTTTGCGGGGATCCAGTAGCTTCACCGAGGGACTGCTGATGCCGAAGATCTCCAGACGCACCTTTTTGTGGTTTACCGGAGGGAGCAGCATAGCGCTCGCCACCAATGAGCCGCGCAAACTCGTCAACAAGCTGATCCCAAAGGTGATCCCGCCGGAAGACATCCGTCCCGGCGCCTGGGAACTCTTTGCCACCACCTGCCGGGAATGCCCGGCCGGCTGCGGCATGCATCTGTGGCACCGGGACGGGCGCGTCACCAAGGCCGAGGGAAACCCGGCGCATCCGGTAAACCGGGGGGGACTCTGCCCGCGGGGCCAGTCCTCCCTGCAGGGGCTCTACGACCCGGACCGCGTGCAGCAGGTTCTCTACCGGGTCAAGGGAGAGTATCCGCAAAAGCATACCTGGGAACAGGCGTTGACGGCGATCGCCGCCAGGTTGACGGCGGGGGGGCGGGTCGCCGTTTTATCGAGCCTGCAGACCGGGGCGCTCGCCGAGGTGGTGAAGGCATTTGCCGCAGCCTTCGGCTCGGACCGCGTGCTCTTTTACGAGGCGTTCAATTACGAGCCGCTCAGGGCGGCCCATCAGCAGCTCTTCAGCCAGCCGGTCATCCCGGCCTACCACCTTGATCGAAGCGACTTCATCCTGAGCTTTGCCGCCGACTTCCTGGAGACCTGGATATCTCCGGTCTCCTTTGCCGCCCAGTTCGCCGAGATGCACGCCTACCAGGGCGGCTCCACCATGAACCGGATGGCCTACGTCGGGCCGCGTCTCTCGATGACGGCGGCCAATGCCGACACCTTCCTGCAGGTGCCGCCGGGCCACGAGCGGGTGGTCGCCGCCTCGATACTTAAAATAATGATCGAGCAGGGATGGCAAAAAAACGACCTCTCCTCCGTCCATCAGGCGATCGACACCCTGGTTGCCGGAGCAGGTCCCGTTCCGGGGGTCTCCCGGGAGATGCTGGTGCAGCTGGCCCGCTCCTTCAGCTCCGCCCGGGCCGCGGTGGCACTCGCCGGTCCCATGGCGGCAACGGGTCCCATTGCAACAGAGACGGCACTTTGCGCGGGGCTCCTCAATTTCGCTGTCGGGAGCATCGGGCAGACGGTGGATTTTTCCCGGCCCCACGCCCTGACCCAAACCGCGCCCGAGGCGGAACAGGCGAGGTTCTTCGCCTCTCTTGGTCCAAGCGACCTCCTCTTCGTGCACGACACCAATCCGGCCTACAGCCGTTTCCAGGCGGCGCAGTTGAGCCGGGCGGGGACGGTGGTCTACCTCGGCACCCTGATGGATGAAACGGCGCAACAGGCGCAGTGGTTCCTGCCTGTCGATTCCCCCCTGGAGTCGTGGGGCGACTACGAACCGGAAGCGGGGGTCCAAGGGCTCATGCAGCCGACCATGAGCCGGCTCTACGACACGCGTGCGGCCGGTGATGTCTTTCTTGCGCTGGCCAGGCAGGCGGGGAGGCCGCTCTCCAGGGCCGGCTCCGGGGCGCCCGCAGCCGATTTCGCCGGCTGGCTCAGACAGCGCTGGAACGGGCTGGCCGGAATCACTGCCGGGGGCGCGGGGCAGGACGCGGCCTGGACCGAGGCGCTTAGAAACGGAGGCGTCTGGAAAACCGCACAGCAGAGCCCGGGGGGCGCGTCATCCCCCTCGGGACTCGGCGCCTTGACCTTCACCCCGCAGGCAAACAGGCCGCCGGCTGCCGTCGACCAGGTCGAGCTCTGGCCCTGGCCTTCCATCATGACCTTCGACGGCCGGCTCGCCAATCGCGGCTGGCTCCAGGAGGCGCCCGACCCGATCACCTTCATGGCCTGGGGGAACTGGATCGACCTGCACCCGCGCAAGGCTGCGGCGCTCGACATCGAGGAGGGAGATCTGGCGGAGCTGTCGACGGCGGCGGGCTCCCTGCGTGCGCCGGTGCGGATCACCGATGAGGTGAGCGAGCAGGTGGCCGCCATAGCCCTGGGCCATGGCCATCAGGCTCTGGGCGAGACCGCCCGGGGGGTCGGCGCCAATGCCTTCGCGCTGCTCGGGGCGCCGCAGGGAGGCTCCATGTTCGCGGCCGCCCGCATCCGCAGGGTGTCGGCAAGCGCCACAGAGCTCCTTGCCCTTACCCGTACAGCTCCGAGCCGGGAACAGCTGGATCGGGGCATCGTCCAGTGGATGCCGCTCTCCAAGCTTGCCGCCGTGAAACCGGGAGAAGGGGACCAGCTGACCCTGCCGCTACCCGAAGGATACCTCTTGGGAAGGGACATGTACCCCAAACGCGAGTACACGAAGCACCGCTGGGCCATGGTGATCGACCTGCAGCGCTGCATAGGGTGCGGCGCCTGTGCGGTCGCCTGCTATGCCGAGAACAACGTTGCGGTGAACGGCAAGGACCAGGTGGGCAGGGGGCGTGAGATGGCCTGGCTGCGCGTGGCACCCTATCGAAAACCGGGGAGCGCCATGCGTTACAGCTGGCTGCCGCTTCTTTGCCAGCACTGCGACGCGGCACCCTGCGAACCGGTCTGCCCCGTCTTCGCCTCCGTGCATAACGAAGAAGGGCTGAACGCCCAGATCTACAACCGCTGCATCGGCACCCGCTACTGCTCCAACAACTGCCCCTATAAGGTGCGCAGGTTCAACTGGGTGAACGTCAGGTGGCGCAAGCCGCTCGATCTGCAGCTGAATCCCGAAGTGACGGTACGCACGCGCGGAGTCATGGAAAAATGCACCTTCTGCGTGCAGCGCATCCGCCAGGCCGAGTACCGCGCCGTGCGCGAACGGCGCAGCATCCGGGACGGCGAGATCCAGCCGGCCTGCGCCCAGTCATGCCCCACCCGGGTCTATACCTTCGGCGATCTGCTGGACCCCAACGCGCAGGTGACCAGACTTACCCGCAGCGATCCGCGCCGCTATCACCTGCTGGAAGAGCTCAATACCAAGACGGCGGTTACCTTCCTGCGCCGGGTGGAGATAGATACTTAAAAGTCCCCCTTTGGCAAAGGGGGATTTAGGGGGATTTGCAGTTTGCTGCAATCTGCACGCTGTGGCGACCAAGGCAAATCCCCCCCCGACCCCCCTTTTTCAAAGGGGGGAGTAATTGATGAAAGCGGGCTTCAGATTGTCTCAGATCGGTACCGAAAGGTGCAAAACGGGGGGACCCGGTGGCAGACCTTAGATACGGGGAGATAAACGACGAGGTGCTGAGCGCGATGCGCAAGCCGGGGCCGCCCTTCTACTTCGCCATCGCCTTCCTCGGCGCACTGATCGGCTGGGCGGCGCTCTGCTGGGTCTACCAGGTGCAGTTCGGCATGGGGGTCTCGGGGCTGAACCGGCCGGTCGGCTGGGCGGTCTACATCACCAACTTCGTCTTCTGGGTCGGGATCGCCCACTCCGGGACGCTGATCTCCGCCATCCTCTTCCTTTTGCGCGCGGAGTGGCGCGATGCGGTCTCCCGCTCGGCGGAGGCGATGACCATCTTCGCCATCATGACGGCCGGCCTGTTCCCGCTGGTCCACCTGGGGCGCCTGTGGGCCGCCTACTACATCCTCCCCTACCCCTCGCAGCGCCAGCTCTGGCCCAACTTCCTGAGCCCGCTGGTCTGGGACGTCTGCGCCGTCACCACCTACTTCACCGTGAGCATCATCTTCTGGCTGGTGGGGCTCATCCCCGACATGGCCGCGGCCCGCGACCGCTACCTGGAGACCGAAGGCCCGGACAGCTTCCGCACCAGGATCTACCGGGCCATGGCGCTCGGCTGGTCCGGCTCCGGGAACCAGTGGCGCCACTACGGCCGCTCCTATCTCTTTTTCGCGGCACTCGCCACGCCCCTCGTCATCTCGGTGCACTCCGTGGTCTCCTGGGACTTCGCCATGAGCCTGCTGCCGGGCTGGCACAGCGTCATCTTCCCCCCCTATTTCGTGGCCGGCGCCATACATTCAGGGCTCGCCATGGTGCTCACGCTGCTGATCCCGATGCGAAAACTGCTGCACCTTGAGAGGCTGATACAGCTGCACCATTTCGAAATGCTGGCAAAAACGATCATCCTTACCGCGACCATAGTCGGCTACGCCTACGCCGTGGAGGCGTTCGTCGCCTGGTATTCCGGCGACCTGGTGGAATGGCAGTTCTTCAAATGGAGGCTCTTCGGATCGGCCGCCTGGATGTACTGGCTCTGCGTCATCTGCAACGTGCTGATCCCCTGGCTCTTCGTGCTCAAGAAGATGCGCAGCCGCATCATCCCGCTCCTGGTGATCTCGCTCTTCGTCAACCTGGGGATGTGGTTCGAGAGGCTGATGATCATCTTCACCTCGCAGGCCCACGACTTCCTGCCGCACAACTGGGGGAGCTATCACCCCACCTGGGTCGAGCTCAGCATCACGGTGGGCTCCTTCGGCTTCTTTTTCCTCTGGTTCTTCGGCTTCTCGAAGCTTCTCCCCACCATCCCGCTGAACGAGCTGAAGGCGAAGATCGCCGACCACGAGATCGAGTCTACCGGCTGCTGCGCTACCCGCGTGCGCCAGAGAATCGACACCCACCATCCGAGCGTATTGGCCGTGTTCTCCAACGCCGGAAGGCTTCTGGAGGCGGCAAAGAAGAGCTGCGACGGCGGATTTCAGGTGATGGAGACCTTCTCCCCGGTCAAGATCGAGGCGCTCGACGCGGTGCTTTCGCAGCCGAAGAGCCCGGTGCGGCTCTTCACCCTGATCGGCGCCGTTTCCGGCCTGGTGGGAGGCTTTTCGCTCGCCATCGGGACAGCCCTCGTCAACAGCCTCATCGTCGGGGGGAAGCCGCCGGTGTCGGTGATCCCCTTCTGCGTGATCGGCTTCGAGGGGACCATCCTCCTGGGGAGCATAGGAAACCTGATCGGGCTGGTGATCTACGCCCGCCTGTTCCGGCTGAAAACAGCACCGTACTACGACCCGCGCTTCAGCCGCGACAAGTTCGGCCTGCTGGTAGGCTGCAGCGGCGACGAGATCGATCGGCTCAAGGAGCTCCTGGCACCGGCCGGCCCGGAGGAAATCCATGTCCACCAGTGAACCGGGAGATCGCCGCCGGACGCCCCGCACCCTGTTCTGGCTGCTCCTTGCCCTGGGAGGCCTCGGGCTCTGGCTCATTTTCCTGAATGGCGCCGAGGGGGTGCGAGCCTGGCGCTCGCTCCTGATAAATTTCCTGTTCTTCAGCTCTCTTGCCGGAGGACTCGTGGTCTGGCCGGCGCTGGTGGGGACCTGCTACGCCCACTGGCACGCGCGTCTGGAGCATGTCGCCGCGGCGGGGATCGCCTGTTCGATCCCCTCGGTCCTTGCCCTGATCGCGCTCTGGATCGGCAGCCCAAGGTGGGCGCCCTGGTACCGGGCGCACTTCCACCAGGGGATCTGGCTCGACAACAGCTTCCTCTTCGCCCGCGACCTGGCGGCGCTCCTTATTTTCTGGGGCCTCGCCGCCTATTATCTGCGAGAGCGCCGCAGGGGGAAGGGACGCCTGTGCGGGACCATCCTGGTCCTGGTGTATTGCCTCGTGTTTTCCCTGCTCGGTTTCGACCTGGTCATGGCGCTCGACCCGCACTGGTTCAGCAACCTCGCCGGGGGATACTTCTTCATCTCCGGGCTGTACATCGGCATCACCTTCTGGGCGCTGCTCGCTACCCGGAGGGCCGAGGCGCGCGTGGAGCAGCTCCACGACATGGGGCGGCTCATCGTCGGCTTCAGCCTGCTGACCACCTATCTCATGTACGCGCACCTGCTCCCCTTCTGGTATGAGAACCTGCCCCACGAGGTCCGCTTCCCGTTGGCGCGCATGCACCACGAGCCGTGGCGCATGGTCAGCTATTTCCTTTTGTGCCTGGTCTACTTCGGCCCGCTGGTGCTGCTTCTCACTGAATGGTCCAAACGCAACCGCTGGTCGCTTGGAGCGATCTCGCTCGCGGTCCTTGCCGGCATGTGGATCGAGCGCTGGTGGCTGGTGGCCCCCACCTTCGATCATCAGGCCCGGCTGGGGCTGAGCGAGCTTTCCATGGCGGCGGCCTTCATCGGCATGCTCGGTCTGGGGATGGAACAGTTCCACCGCTACCTCCCTGACCAGTATCTTCCTGAAGAGAAAAAGCCATGACCAATGCCGCCGGGAAAGAGACGCCAAGAAGGAAGGGACCGCTGCGGCGCTGGCCCGAAATTGCCACGGTCGCGGTGCTGCTGCTTTTCCTGGGGGCCGGGCTGCTCTATTTCGACATCCCGTACCCGGCGGGGCTCGGCCCGCGCCAGCCGATCCCGTTCAGCCACCGCGTGCACGTGCACAGCAAGCAGGTGAGCTGCTTCATGTGCCACACCGAAGCGGTTCGCTCATCGCGGGCAGGGATACCGCCCCTGGAGACCTGTCTGCTGTGCCACTCCCGCATCATCAGGAGCCACCCCTACATCGCGAAACTGCGGCAGCACTTCGCCCGGAACAGGCCGGTTATCTGGGAGCGGGTGAACTGGGTTCCCGAGTTCGTATATTTCGAACATTCCGTGCACATCCAGAGGGGCTTTGACTGCGGCGTCTGCCACGGCGATGTCTCAGCGATGGACCGGGTGGTCCAGGCGCGCAAGTTCGAGATGGGTTTCTGCATCCAGTGCCACCGGGACAACAAGGCGACGACCGACTGCTTCACCTGCCACAGGTAGGGGTTAAAAGTCCCCCTTTGACAAAGGGGGATTTAGGGGGATTTGCAGTTAGCGCTAGCTGCGCACTGTGGCACCTTGGGCAAAATCCCCCCCGACCCCCCTTTTACAAAGGGGGGAGAAAAATGTCTTTCTCACGAGGGCGTCATGGTCAAATTCATCAATAAACCGCAAAGTGCCGCGCTCGCCTTCATGATAGCCGGTGCCGCCTGGTTCGTGGTCGGGGCGCTCTACGGCATGGTCTCCGCGATCCATCTGGTATCGCCCGAGTTTTTCTCCAACGTGCCTTGGCTTGTCTTCGGGCGCGAGCGACCCATCCATGTCAATACCATGCTCTACGGCTTCGTCGGCACCATGCTCATCGGCTCCGGCCTCTACTACGTGCCGGCGCTGCTCAGAACCAGACTCTGGTCGGAGCCGCTCGCCTGGGTCAGCTTTGTTTTCTGGAACCTGACCATCGCGAGCGGGCCGCTCTGCTTTTCCTTCGGTTACACGCAAGGGCGCGAATACAGCGAGTACGTCTGGCTGGCCGACGTCTCCCTGATGCTGGCCTCGGTCTGCCTCATCATCAACCTGGTGCTTACCATCGTGAACCGCAATGAAAAGCTGCTCTACGTCTCGGTCTGGTACTTCATGGCCGCCTTTCTCTGGACCGCCTGCAACTATCCGATCGGCAACGTCATGTGGCACCCCGCAACCGGCGCCATGCCCGGGCTGATCGACTCGATCTTCCTCTGGTTCTGGGGACACAACCTCCCCGGCCTGTTGATCACGCCGCTTGCCACCGGCGCCGCCTACTACGTGATCCCCCGGACGACCAGGACGCCGCTCAACTCGCACACCTTGTCGCTATTAGGCTTCTGGTTTCTGGTGGCCCTCTACACGCACATAGGCGGGCACCACGTGCTCCAGTCCCCCATTCCCAACTGGCTCAAGACCGTCTCGGTGGTCGATTCCATCTCCATGATCATCCCGGTCTCCATCGTGGTGCTGAACCTCTGGATGACGGCACGCGGCTTCGGCAGGCGGGTCTGGGGCGACCCGGCGGCGAGGCTCGTCATGGGCGGCATCGTCTGGTATATCGTGACCTGCATCCAGGGCCCCGTGCAGTCGCTCCCCTTCCTGCAGCGGGTCACCCATTTCAACAACTGGACCGTGGGACACGCGCACATCGCCATGCTCGGCTTCGGCGGCTACATCGCGCTGGGCGCCATGTGGCACGTCCTCCCCCTGGTGACCGGCCGCGAGCTCTATTCTCAAAAGCTGGTCAGCCTGCAGTTCGGACTGATCACCTTCGGTCTTACCGGATTCTTCCTCGTGCTCACCGCAGCCGGCCTGATCCAGGGGACCTCCTGGCACAACGGCGAGAGCGTGATGCGGGTGCTGCCGCAACTGGCACCCTTCATGGTATCGCGGGCGGCGCTCGGCATTTTCATCCTCACCGGAGCCGTGGCGGGATTCTTCAACGTGGTCATGACGCTGCGCCAGGGAAGGGAAGTCGAGGTGCAGCCGGTGCAGCAGTTGGGTGCGGAGGAAGCGGCATGAAGATGACCCCTGCCGTGCTGATAGTCGGCGCCCTGATGGTATTCTGGGCCTCCTCCTTCATCATCGTCGGGATCCCCTCGATGACCATGAAGGAGGTCCCCTCCGAGATCTGGCGCCCCCTCACCGCCGAGGAGGATGCGGGGCGCCGGCTCTACGTGCAAAACGGCTGCAGTTACTGCCACTCGCTCTTCGTCCGGACCAACGACTGGGATATCGGAGCGGAGAGGATCGCGCAAAGCGGCGACTATGTCGGGTTCGAGCCGGTGATCCTCGGCACCGAGCGGACCGGGCCGGATCTCTCGCAGGATGGCGGGGAGCACCCGGATGACTGGAACACCGCCCACTTCGTGAACCCGAGGTTCACCAGTCCCATCTCGCTGATGCCCTCCTGGGAGTTTCTCGGGGAGCGCAAGATCACCCGGCTCACCGCCTATGTCCAGGCCTTGGGAGGCAAGGACGCCGACCTGCGTCAGAACCGGCAAAAGCAGTTCAAGGCGCAGGCCGTGGCGGCCTTCAACGGCGGGGCGGACCGGAACATCGAATGGCTGCACAGCCAGGTTCCCGAGGTCTGGAGACGGATGCCCAATCCCTATCCCGCCAACGAGGCTGCCCTGCAAAGGGGAAAGCGGATGTACCAGGAATTCTGCATCAACTGCCACGGTCCGATCGGCGACGGGAACGGACCCGCCAAGCCCTACTTAAGCCCGCCTCCCTTGGACTTCACCACCCTGCGCAGGCACCTGGTCGAGAACAGGTTTATCGGCGGGATCTTCTACTACCAGATCATGAACGGCGTGACCGGTACCGGGATGCCGTATTTCAAGAAGCACCTGGAATCGGAAAAGATCTGGGACCTGGCGAACTACCTGGGAGTTTTCTTTCTAGGCTACACCGACGCCAACGTGGAGCCGCGCGGCATCGACGCCTCCTTCGAGGGGGAGTGGAAAAACACCTATCCGGTGCCGGGGACGGAAGGAGCACGATGAACAGCCTGTTGGAAGGACAAACTTTTTTGTTCATGTGGATCGGCTTTCTGCTGCTCATGACCGGCGGCATCGCCGCTTTCTTCCTCTGGGCCATCCGATCGGGGCAATTTTCCCATCAGGACCGGGCGCGCTACCTGCCGCTTGCAAGCGGCATCCCCATGGGTGACGAGTCCGATGTAGAGCGCCAGCAGGAGCACGGGAGTCGGCTATGATGATGCTCAATCTGTACGTGCTGCAGCACCAATGGATCGTAATCACGCTGGTACTGGGTGTGGCGCTGGTGCTGGTCTTCTGCCTCACCTACCAGGCCATGTGGCTCCCGCGCGGAATCGAAGGGAGGAGTGAGACCGTCAAGGTGAAGGACCTCAAGACCTTTTTCGCCTGGATTACCCAGTTCATGCCCTGGGTGCTCATCCTTGTGGTTGTAGGCGCCGTCACCTACACCATCATCAAAGTGCTGGAGAATGCGCGTATCCCGCCCAACTGGTGAGGCCCCTTATGGAAGACAAACACCTATATGACGAGCATCAGGAACTTCCCTCGCCTTGGGAATGGGTGATCCTCATACTGTTCAGCGCATCGATCATGGGATTTGGCTGGCTCGTGTACAGCCTGGTCCCCGACGCACCGAGGTACTGGGATTTTGGACAACTTCCCGATACCCCGGCAGAATCGATCTACTCCACAGAGCAGCCCGACCTCTCGAAGAAGCCGCAGCAGCAGATCATGAGGCTCCCCGAGGCACAGCCTAATGCTCCGGCGCCAGCCGAGCGAGTACCGGCCAAGCGGAACTAGCGGGGGACCAGAAGATGATGAAGAAGATAATCATATTGCTGCTCGTCATCCCGCCCCTGCTGCTGGCAGCGATTTTCGGATACGTCCTTTACAACGGCCCGCGCATGACGGTGCAGCACCATTTCCGCGAGTTTCAAAAGGAGATGCCTCCTCGTGTCGTTGGCACCGTGACCGTCCGTCGTCCCGATCCTTCAGCCGCAGAGTCAGCAGCCCTGAAGAACCCTCTGCCGTCAAGCATCGTCAATCTGAACAGGGGCAAGGTCTATTACCAGTACTACTGCGTTTTTTGCCACGGCGATACCGGCGCAGGCAACGGTCCGGTAGGCCAGAGCTACATACCTGTGCCCGCTGATCTCAGAACGGAGAAGATTACCCGTTACGGCGACGGCGATCTGCTGCGCTCCATGCTCACCGGAGTCGGGCACGAGCCGGTGCTGGAGCGTGTCGTCCCACAGGAGCATCGCTGGTACCTGGTGCTCTTCGTGCGGTCGCTGCCGCAAGCCAGGTAATTCCACCCTTGAGGAATTCGGCCTGGCACCCTCCGCATGGCACATCCAAGCAGTCCCCTCCCCCGGAGGGGGCACTGCCGTTAAGTTAAGGCGTCTCCCCCCTTTGCAAAGGGGGGCGGGGGGGATTTGGCCCAGGCTGCAACAAAGCCCAAGCTCGCAACAGAGTTGAAATCCCCCTCAATCCCCCTTTGCAAAGGGGGAGGCCTT